>Ga0126342_10002788_pt1:15000-27916 | contig 27916 bp, 22 predicted proteins | sample Cyp1metagenome_FD_92528 | JGI IMG/M metagenome (GOLD analysis project Ga0126342, IMG submission 92528) | Coral microbial communities from Lord Howe Island, Old Settlement Bay, Australia - Cyphastrea 1 metagenome | ecosystem: Host-associated > Invertebrates > Cnidaria > Coral ... | reverse complement strand
GCGCGCCTGTCGTTGCTCGCGCACCTCGCGCGCGCACGTGTTAAATGCTCGCGCGCTCGCGCTGCGCACCCCGCAGCTGGTGAGGCACCATATATGAATTCATATGTTTTGAATCAAGCCAATATATATATATATGTTAAAATGTGTTAAATTGTTAAAGCATGTTAAATCCAAATTTCTATTTCCATCCGATAGAGGTTTACTGAGTCCCCTATGTGGGATGATGTCTATGGTTCACGGGATGACTTTGTGACATTCAGAACGCCCTCTCAAAACGCGGACGCACGACAGGGATTTTGTATGATTTAGTCATAGCAAATTCATTCACAGAGTTTTAGCCCAAAAAAAAGTTGAGGATTCCAATGTATTCATACCATAAATCATACATGGATCCGTATCCCGAAGATATCGAGTGATTTTAATCTACCTCCCATCTCCAAATTCTCCAAGTTGTTCCCATTGAGAGGTCAGCATTCCCCAAAGATTTCATATAGCGATTTTCTACAGAGGATTTTTCTGTGGTTTATCACCATTCTTCATTCACATTCTCCAGTTATTCTGTTTGGTGGTTTTAACCATCTTGAACAATATGAGTTCGTCAATGGGAAGGATGACATCCCATATATGAAATGGAAAACAAAAGTCATGTTTGAAACCACCAACCAGTTATTGGGGTATCATTCTGGGTAAATTATAATATTTCAATATTTCATTGACCTGAATTAAGGCCATGACTGGGGATGATTTCCCTATTAAAAACAAATCATGATTCCCAGGGTTCGGTCGCAGTGAGGTCGTGATGAAATTTACCCAGAACAATGGTTGAAAATCACACCCCATTTTCTATGACTGGGGATTAATCCCTATTAATTCCCAATAGTCCCTATTATAATAGGTATTCTTCAGTTATTGCAGTTATGGCCATTTACCAGTTATAACTGGTTATAAATGGGATTATACATTCTATAAATGGGGTTTTGTTAGTACTTATAACTGATAAATGGCCATAACTGTAGGTATTCTTCAGTTATTGGGGTATCACTGGTATCTTCAGCCCGAAAATGGGTCAGACCACGACCTTCCGCACGAACTGCGGTCTCTTCGAGTTCGAGGTCGGTTGCGCTTCCACGACCTCCATGCGTCCCCCATCGGTTGCTAAGCGGTTGAACCCGGGAATAGCGAGTTGGGTGGATTCTTGTCATATCAATAGCAATAATGACAGTGGTAATAGCTATAATGTCCACTTGTTTTATAATACCATAGTGGATTTCATTATCCCACTAGCTGTTTTATTAATGGATTAATAGTGACAAAAACATAGGATAATAGTGAGATAATAGCAATAATAGCTAGTGGGATAATAAACAGGATAAAAACAAATCTCAAAAATGGCTGATATACAAGGTGGTGCCCCCCAAGTGATGTGAACGTTGGTGAAAAAAAAACATAGGAATAGGAATAGTATAGATATACCTACCATAAACCATAGTGAAATTGGACTTATGTGCACCAACTTAGCTATCTTGGGGGGCCTCACATTGTATGGGTGGATTTGTGTCACTATAATATAGTGGGATAATAAAACATTAATAAACAATCACCTATCACAGGTTACTAGACTTAACATAGTAAGCAGGTTACTATCCAATTACTTATAGTAGGTGGAACCACTTTACATATATTGGATTGGTTTGAGGAAAGACATGCAGGAACAACCCATATGTTTATGATTAAAACATGGTTTCCTATAGATTTCCCTTCAACTAATTCAATGACTATAGTAGGTGGAATTTACTATTAGAAGTAACTTAATATAACTATCATACTATTACTATACTTCCAGTAGTGAATAGTTTCTGTAAGTATAGTAGTGCTAGCTTAATAAATTGATGAGTACTTGGGGAAGAGAAGTAGTAGTTGGAATGTATATTCTAACCAAACAGAATCTTGAGAGCACTATAGTAGGTGGAATCGGAATAACTAATTTAGAACATGTTTTCTCTTTTCTAGCTTTGGTTTGAAATTAGTTCGTATTCCTGTGACACAAATTTAGAGCTAAATTCTAGCCGCCAATCATCCCTTCTCTGCTCCACTCCCCCGCGCGAACGGTTCGACGGTCCAGAAATGGGACCTCGCAGCTGTTTCGCCAGCGAAATGTGCTATGTCCAACGTCTCGCTTTGCATTTTCATGTCTGTAGGGAATCCCCTCTTTTGGGTGAGAGGAGCCGAACATGATGATGGTTTTGACTTTCACTGCTTTGAGTTTCGGAATAGTTTTTACCACATATTCAACATGCGCCAGACTGTCCTGACTGTCCCTGAAACTTTTCATAGCGGTAAAAGAGCATGTCGTTGAGGCTTGTCCACCCGGATCTTCGACATTCACCGGTGTGGGATGTTGCGCGACCGCCATTGCATGCCCATTCCACCCAAGCTATTCCCACAGGGTGTTGATGTGCAGAACGCGTGGCTGGCGTCATCCATCAGGGTCGAAACGGCATCTCTGCCGGCACGCTTTGGGTTGGAACCGCTAAAAACTGAGAACTTTGGTTTTCGAATCGACAGCAGCTTTATGCACATGTTGTTGAAGTTCATCTTCAAGGAAAAATCAGAGGACAACTCTCGATCTTTTTTTTACAACACATCCAAGCCCTTGAGGAAATATCTCTCCCCACTCCAAGCCAGTTTTTCATCGGGAACAAAGGCGCGGACATGAGATCACCGAAGCGTAGGGACTGCTATCTTGACCCTTCTCTGCTCTTGTTTCATTGAATCACAATGTGGGGGTTTCCATAAATGGGGGTACCCCAATAGCTGGATGATTTATACTGGCAAATCCTATAAAAATTGATGATTTAGGGGTACTTCCATTTCAGGCAACCTCCATGTTTGTCTGTTAGTATCAACTATTGGCACAAATCGTAAAACGTCCCAAATCTAGCCCAACCTCTATAGGAATCCCCTAAACAGAAATTAGGTGAATGAGGTATGGATACAAATTTGATCCCACCTATATTGCAGGGTTCACTACTACAACTGACTAAAATCATCGGTTCGGCTTTGAACATTTGAACATTCGAAATCCAATGAAATCCCAGATAATGCATGGTAATTAATGTAGTATGTGATGGATCTCTATATTGTGGATTTGATTTTCCAAAATTATTGAGTATCTTGTGGATGGGGCCGGTGGAAACCCTTATTAAAAAACAGCGCCCAAACAATTTTTCAAGAGGGTACCCCATGAGTGTTCCAGATCCTCAATAATGCAATTGTTTCGATGGTAGCCTATTGTGCACAAAATCTTTTGGGGTGATTTTTTTGGGATTTAAAAGGACAATCATTTGAAAGTAGGGTGATGTCACAGTGATGTCAATTAAAATCCTTACTTAGGTTGACTATCCCAAAAATTGTTGAGGGGGCGCCCGGAAAATGGTGAGTTATTGAGTAGCCTAAAATTGTTGAGGGGGCCACACTAATCAGTAGCCAACATTACAGGTATTATTGTGATGTAACATGATGTAATGGGCACCATTCCAAAAATCACCATACATGGGTGGTATACTCCGAATGCCAGGGTTATTTCTGGGTTTACCACATAACTCATTACAGCAACACCCAGCAAGATAGAAACGTAAAATCATATGTAAAACATTGTAAAACTGATTGTATTAAAAAGTGGTAAATTGAGAAGCTGCTGCACCTTATTTTGGGGGGTTCTCACATTATTTACCCTCTGGTAATTTCACATAACTCTATGTAAACCACAATTTCCAAGAGGTAAATCAACGAACTAAATGGCAATGTTCAATATGTTCAATAGCAAACTGTTAGTTTACCAGAGGGTACCTCCTTTTTACCATCAGAGTCAACCGAATCGGTTTTCCCAGGTTTCACCGACCAACGCCCCACCTGCTCCATCAGCTCGCTGCCCCGCCGCAGTCGCAGACGGCGTTGCGCTTCCGCGCGGATGGAGGGGTCGATGGTATCCTATACCGACGGCGGAGTGGGACAGCAAAAAGCCACCAAAATTCGGGATTGAAATAGATGAAATAGATGAAATCAATACTTTAACCTGCAACCTGATGGATATTTGTCCTATGAATATACATATATATAATGTATATATATATATAATATTATTAATATATGCTTCCAAGGGCGACTCTAAGTGAGCCAGCCATGTGGGTTCCTATAATTTTCAGACAATCCAGCCATATATTTTAAGGTCAGGTTGGGCCACTTTGATTGCTCCACGTTGGAACGTCGTTGCGCCAAGCATCCACAATGGCTTGGAGTTCCGCCTCACGGGAACGTTCGGCCTGCCATGGGGGGATGTCAGCACAAAAAAGGCATAGACGAGTCTATTTGTCAAAGGGACCATATGTAAAAACTCATGTTACCCTCTGGTAAACTAACATAGCTATTGAATGTAGTCATTTATAGTGGATTTTCCCATTAAAAATTGTGATTTTCCATAGTTATGTTAGTTTACCAAAGGGTAATGTTTATCTAAATAGACTTATTCAGTGAAAAATCATGCAATCAACATCAATAAATCTACAAAATAGTCTCTATATATATATGTATAGTATCAAATAAACTATTACCCAGACCTTCCAAATATGATTATGTGGGGCAAACATATATAGTTTTTATATGTTGTTGTGGTGGAGGGTCGTCTAGGTATACATTAGAACTCAACAACAACGACTATGGAACCCTCGCCTTGGCTTCCAAAGATGCCGCCACACGTCCCATCTCCGTCTTCCTGAGTGACGTTGTGAGCGGATGTTTGGATTTGTGCTGCATTTTTTTTGCACCTTCCAGATAAATTTGTTTGTCAAAGTATTGAGAAATGCATAAAAAAAATACTTTGTTGAATTTATTCATAGTTTCCATATGTATTTTGTTAAACTATTGAGAAATGCATAGAAATCCATAATTTATTGATTTGTTTGATAGTTTCCATAGTTGTTTGTCGATGATTTATGGAGACATCCATTGTTTATTGAGTATTAAACCACCCTATTTTCAATGGTTCACATGTGTACTGGTGATATGTTATTTCTAAAGCTTCAATACACCAAGTGTTTGTTGATTAATTACATAAATCCCGCATATTTAGTCATTGAAATACACCCTGTTACATCCACTTTGTTGCTGATATGTCAATCTCTCAAGGTTCATTCTCATGGACTCCATATTTCGCTGGTCAAAAGATATCACCAGTCCAATTAATTCTTGGTTCAATCCGCATGGTTGCATGTTTTTACTGGTTGCACACGGGTACCTGTGGGTATCTCATGTGATTCCCACTCATTTCTGCTGCCCCCCATGCGCCAGGCGGCTGATGTTCGAGGCTACAGTCGTAGCACATCCAGGAAGCCACATGACTCTGGAAGAGACAATCTTGGCAAACCTCAGTGCTGGAACTCTTAACACCTTACATCACTCTTGCTACTGGGTACCATTTTGAATAACCATATTAACCATTAACCATCCATTAACCATCCATTAACCATCCATTAACCATCTGGTTGGTGGTTGAGCCACCCCTCTGAAAAATATGAAAGTCAATGGGATTCGGAAGGATTATCCCATATATTATGGAAAAATAAAAAATGTTCCAAACCACCAACCAGGTTTATGGATGTTTTTTGGGGATATAACGAACTAGTCGATGGGATTTCCAATCAACTGGCACCCTGCGGTTATTGAAGAGTTTGCGAACTGGCATAGATGGCCTATTTAGTTGGATGATTTACGCATTGAGCTGGTATGTTCCATGGCTATGTACCAGAAGGTGGGGGAAAAATATGGGAAACATCTTTGGAACATCCATGGCAAATATATGGAGATATGAAAGAACTATATGGGAACATGTTTATGGGATACATATATGCCACAAGATAAATTAAGCCAGTTGTTGCTGGTCTGTTGTGAATCATGGAATATATACCATCTGGTTATTTAACATAGCCATGGAAAATCACAATTTTTAATAGGTAAACCTCTATAAATGGGCCATTTCCCATGGCTATGTTAAACAGCCAGATGGTATATGTTGTTTTTCCAAGCATACCGAAGTCTTTTGACGAAATCCAACAAACAACCGGGCCCGCTGATCTCCAGAGGCACCCAATGTGTTGCCGGCGCAGCCGCCGCCTCAATCGGCCGAGATGGAGCTTCTTTACGGGGAAACGTCGTAATTTTATGACCCGATGGGTTGGATTAAGCCTAAACAATGAATGATCAACAATGAACACTTGATAATTGACAATCAACATTGAGTGTTCAAAGCAATGAATGATACGAGTAGTCCATATACAGTTTGGTTTGAAGAAACTACGGAATTTCCGATGGCTTAGATTGCAAGATCCTCAGGGTTCCTGGAGCCAATTCTGGGAAACATCGTGGGCGAAGGCTCTTTTTGGACAAATACAGGGGTCAGCTTTGTACCATTTCTGGTTGGTGGTATACCTACCCCTCTGAAAAATGATGGAGTTCGTCAATGGGTTTCGGATGACATCCCATATATGAAATGGACAATAAAAGTCATGTTTGAAACCACCAACCTGACTTAGATCCACTCAATTCATCTCAATTCCATGTACCCTTTGCTGATTTAGTGGATATTTATCCCTCTATGAAATCTATGATCTCAAGCAACATGTCCTATAGATTTACAGTAGCGGCTGTGTTCTTGGCTATGCAAGGCCAATGATCAAAGAACCTCCCAACTCTTGTGAAACCCCAAACCAACCCGAACTCATGCCCATAGTTGCAGTCCTATGAACAGTTATGATGGTAAGAGAAGGTCCCTCCAGTAAACGAACATACAGATACATACAGTAGATAAGTATGGAAATTCCGCCATGAATGTAGAACTGGAAACAATCATAGATGTCCATAGCGTTTCGTTCACTGGAGGGCGATTATAATCTTATGGCCCCGCAGTTGTAACTTGTTATATGTTGGTTTAAAAACACCATAGTTGTAGTGAGCATGAACACGCTCGTTGTACTAGCTATAAACCGACTTATACAAGCATAACCAACTGTTATAAATTCCATAACCAAGATCTATCCGTATTACCATAACCAACTACTATGAATCCCCACAGTCTGTTGGTGCTGAAATCCCTCCAGTCAGTTGATTTCCCGGCCACGTGATTCACCATTAATCGCCAGTATCAACCATATTTGGGTACCTCTTATTTGGGTACCATTTTGAATAAGCATATTAACCATTAACCATCCATTAACCATCCATTAACCATCTGGTTGGTGGCTTTAACCATCTTGAAAAATATGAATTCGTCAATGGGAAGGATTATCCCATATATTATGGAAAATGAAACATGTTTGGAGTTGTCAATCACCATTAATCACCAGTATTTGACCATTATTCTCCATGATTAACCATCTTTCATGGGTCAGTGATGGTCAATGTCCCTTTTTCTTGGTGAAATCTCCATCGTTGGCTAAACGCCTTGGGATCGCCGAGCGTTCCGGGTAAGGTCAGGCCTCAGGGCTTCACAAGTCATCAACATGTGCTAAACCTGACATACGGTGGATGGAAGAGATTCTGCAGATGATAGGTGGTTTATCCCATTATTTTGTTGGGGTTTCAACCATCCAAGGTGGTGCAGGATTTCTTCCAACCTGACATAGTTGTAATGCCAATCCGTTTTATGCGTGACCGGTGACCCTTCACATCAATGTTCAACAACAGATTTATCCCAGAATCACAGAATCTCCCAGTTAGTTGCAAGCAGGGTTCCCGCCCCAGTTGAAAGATGGTTTGCACCCACCATTCTGGTTGAATAAGCTTCAAAACACCTTAACAAAAACCAACCTGTTTTAATCTAACTATAATAGCTTTGATTGTTATAATTCATAATCTATACCTCCAGGTAGCGATGATAGGATTATAATCTATTATAATTTAATATATTTCCGTAAGGTCATTTTTGGCAGCACCTTCCCATTAGCCATCGCCAAGAGACTAGGAGATGGTGACCTCAGGTACTAGGAGAAGGTTGGAGCAACTCTGAGAGTACCGCAGTTGCTAAGCACTTTGAACACTCTACAAGGGATCATGCCTTCCCCAAAGCGACCCTTGACCAAGTGTTTGGCAGGGGTCACGGTAGGCCCTAGTTGCAAACGGAGAAAGTGAGGGTTTTGTTTTCTTTTGTACTCTTACATCATGCTTAGCTTCCACGATTCTTAAATCTGGATACATTCTGGATACAGACCCTTATTGACCATCAAAATTGGCATTTTTAAATGAATATGTTGATTCTTTGAACGTGTTGAAACCTATTTTTTTGGAGTACGTGTTGAGCGTCGATCTCCACCTCGCCCATTCAGATAGGTCGCGTCGATGCTTGAGATCTGGAACCTGTCGGACGATGCCAGATGGATGAAATGCTGCATGGGAATCAAACCTTGGGATGCCGAAAACTACATCTTAACCTGGTTGGTGGTTGACCTACCCCTCTGAAAAATGATGGAAATCGTCAGTTGGGATGATTATTCCCAGTATATGGGAAAATAAAAAAATGTTCCAAACGACCATCTTGAAACACTCCTTAGCCACTATTAGATCATCAAATTTGTTGGCAATATTGACTGGTTGGTGGTATACCTACCCTCTGAAAAATGATGGAGTTCGTCAGTTGGGATGATGACATTCCCAACTGAATGGAAAAATAATCCAAATGTTCTAAACCACCAATCAGTAACTGTTTAACTACATATAAAAACATCCTGTCAAAGTTTTTCCAAAGTCCTCACCATATGATTGGATCTGCCATGATCAAGTTGCCTTGGAAATGATGTGGTATGGTAATCCCGCCATCAAGAATGGAGTTCCCAAATTAATGGTTTTATAGAATTTATAGATCCCTATGAAAATGCGGGTTGACGTTACGTTTGATGAGAAAAACTGTAATTTGACTATTGCACATACTGTGGATGGAAGAAATCCTGCACCACCTTGGATGGTTGAAACCCTAAAAACAGTGGGATAAACTACCTGTCAACTGGTGCAGGATTTCTTCCATCCACTGTATGATTGGATCACATGTATATCGAAAAAAAAAAAACTGAGCGCCAGACTTTGGCCAAAGATGACCCCACAACTGCAGCAAGCATCCTCAGACCTGTAAAGAGGCTGGGTACTTATGAGACCATTCTAGGTAGTATTGATGCGGACATGTATATATATGTATATACACACATTTATGATACGTATATGTATATGTGCATGTATAGTCTTACTTGACTTGGTTGGTCTGCAGTTTAGTTATATCCAACCTCTGGCAATCAAACATGGCGTGCTGGAAAATCCATTAGCCACACTTGATGTTCCCATCCAAACCTCCATTTACCATAGGATTTTCCATTGTCAAACCATGGCCACTCACAGGCTGTAGCCGTAGCCTTTAGCCTTCGCCCTGGACAGCCATCTGCAAAGTGCTTCCACAGACATAAATCGGTTTCTGAACCTTTCTGAACTGTGGACAAAGTACTGTCTGGGGCATTAACTGTATGCTTCTTGATGTTTCTAATCTTTCTCAACCAATGAACTTTAAATCTTCATGACCAGAATACCACCTATTAGCTCCTTGTGATGTGTTTGTGTTTCCCAAACGAACCTTTTTCTCTTGGGCCCCGCAGTTGTGCAGGCATAGCCATCATTTCCTTGTTTCTTAGGGGTCCATGGACATGTTCATGTTTTAGCTATAGATAAGGTTATAATATTATATATATATATTATGTAGTGTATATATATATATAATATATATATATATATAAATCTATATTGCATATTCAGTATCACGGATATGTGCTGCTGTCAGCTTGCGGCGGCAGTAGCACACTTGCTGCCCGTATTGAATAGCTCCTGTTTGTGTTTTGTGCCCCCAAAACAGGGGCCAGATTCTGGATCCAAAAATGGGGCCACAATACTAAAATTGGTAGCTCAGCTTCCAAATTTGTGGCCCCAATTTGGGCCTATGGTATATGCGTTTTGCCTTCTGCAAAGAGTGCGTTGTGCTGCGACAGGTTGCATCTGTCATTCATGTTTTCTTGCGCTTGGTGCCAGGATGCTGTTTTTTTCACAGTATATATATATATATACATTGATTGATTGTGTGTATGTATATTTATCTATTATATATATATATACGCATGTTCCTTTGATTTAAATCTTTTTGTTGCAAGGTGTTTTTGTTTATTCAGTGTGGCTGTTTTTCCGGGTTTCCCCCTATTTTTTCAGACTCTTTTCCCTCAAATTTGGGTTGTATCCCCAGCAAATCCGATCAACTCCGAGCGGAAAACCATTTGAAATCCACATCTTTCAAAGTTTGCTTCCCATTAAATTTAAAGCCCATTGACATCCCATTGATATCCCATTGATATCCCATTAACATCCCTGTAAATCACTATAAATCACTATAAATATCTATAAATCACTATAAATATCTATAAATCACTATAAAACCCTATAAATGACCCATGTTAACATCACTATAAATATCTATAAACTATAAAATCAAAAAAAAAACATGTTTTCATGTGCCAACCTTTCAAAATTCCCCACGCCTCACGGCAGTGGGACACCGTCCAGGCGCCTCGTGGCCAAGTTCACCCAGTCATGGATGGAAGTGATTTACCCAAAACATTGGGAGGTAAACCATGAAACAATGGGATATATAAATAAATAATTGAGGTAAATAACTAATTAAGTATATATATAATAGTATATACATACTTATATCATATATATGTATATATCATGACAAGATGGGGATATACACGTGAAAACTGAGGAGATACTTGGTGTAACCATGTTTTTTCATGGTGCTATGTTCATGTAACCATGAACATCCATGGGTTCTATCACCATGATACCACACCATCCCTTCATAAATTTCAACCAACAAAAACCATGCGATTTCACCAACATCCCCGCGATTTTCTGGGGAGCTTCACCGACCATTTTCGAGGACCATGAAGTGATTGGTGGTTTTTCGCCACCTGAAAAATGATGGAGTTCGTGAATGGGGTTGGGATGACATCCCATATATGAATTATGGAAAATGATTAACATGTTTGAAACCAACCAGATATAACCAGATGAAAGATTGGTGTACAGTTATGGCCATTTACCAGTTATAACTGGTTATTTCTATGGGATGAGAAACATTCTATAAATGATGTTTTCTTATGTTTTCTTAGTACTTATAACTGATAAATGGCCATAACTGTAAGAGTTAATGCACAACACTGACAAAAATCACCTCGCCACACAAGGGGACCGAGGCTTGGCGGCACCGGCTGTCCCTTGTCGCGTCGCGTCCAACAGCTCCGGGTAACCGGGTTGACCGGTGGGCTCGAACACAAGGTGCGGTGGTGCCCCATAGTTAGCTAAGTTGGTTTATAATTCCACTAACTATGGTTTATGGTAGGTATATCTATACTTACAATGGTTTATAAACCAACTTATAAGTGGGGGGGCACCACCTTGTATATCAGCCATCGATGACATCTCTGGGCTCGACCCGGGACACCCTGGGGGTCTTTGCGGGGCTGAGCATTCGCCGACTGGTCGACTGCTCGCCTCACCACTCGCAATCAAAGATTTACGATTCCCAAATCCCAAATTTTGCTGCTTTGGTGGTGGATGATGGGCAAACGTTATAACCGTTGTAGTCCTTTCGGACATTCCACCCCTGTGACTCGCGCGAGTTTTCCGAACTGTCAAGTCAGCGGCTGTAGTCATCTCTGTAAAAAAGCGTTTGTCTGCAGTGTATCCCTAAATCCGCTGGTTAATCATCATTATCCCTTTTTTTTGTAGCCACCCAATTGGGAGTATACCCCATTTTCAGACACATATATCATACCAAAAAGACCAGCTCATCCTCTCGAGTGATTGTCACAACAGCCATCAGATGTGACTGGTGGTTGTCACAAACAAAAATATCAGACAGTCTGTAAAAATCTCAAAAATTGCTGATATACAAGGTGGTGCCCCCCCACTTATAAGTTGGTTTATAAACCATTGTAAGTATAGATATACCTACCATAAACCATAGTTATTGGAATTATAAACCAACTTAGCTAACTATGGGGCACCACCTTGTATGATGCTCTCTGTTTCTGGTGCACAATCTTTACCGAGAGAAAACATGCAGAACCAGAACGTTTTCTGAAAAACACATCTGCCAAACAAACAATGCTTATAATCTATGCTTATGTAATTATATATATATATATCCTAGTTATTGGCAAATTAGGAGGGGGCAGATTAAACGGTGCTAGACAACATGGAAAGTCTGTTTTGGATATGTTGCTTTTGTTCTGAACTTTTTGGGTACCCCTATGTCCATCTAATGGTTCAACATTTTCAGACATTTTCCCTATACCAATTACTGGGGAAACCCACCATTCGCAGACACACCCGGCAACGACCAGTCCCTGCCTCGTTCATCAAATGTCCAAAATCACATCTCGGCCTAAAGAAAGTCCATGTTTTTTCTGAATTGTGGCTTAATGGATTGGCATTATGCAAAGGGCCCTTCTACCGTGGTCAAAGAAAGTTGCTCCCACAACGGTTTTTTGTAGACACGTTGAATAAATTATGTATATACATAGTAGTATATATATGTATATATATATATATGTATATATGTATATATGTATGTATATATATATATTATATATATATCCACCAAAAATCCTAAGTATTGCACTTGTAAGCCAGCTCACCTATCTTGCAGGTTTGACATTGTACATTTGTACAATTGTCATTATGACATAAAGGATCATAAAAGAGAAAACACAAAGAAGGCATAGAACCACGCAGTAGCAATCTGTTGGCTTTCTGAAACACATCCAGAAAGCCA
>Ga0126342_10002788_pt1:0-10000 | contig 27916 bp, 22 predicted proteins | sample Cyp1metagenome_FD_92528 | JGI IMG/M metagenome (GOLD analysis project Ga0126342, IMG submission 92528) | Coral microbial communities from Lord Howe Island, Old Settlement Bay, Australia - Cyphastrea 1 metagenome | ecosystem: Host-associated > Invertebrates > Cnidaria > Coral ... | reverse complement strand
CTGGCAGATTGGGTGGCTCAATGGGGAGCTGCATGAGGATAGCACTGTACGACTTATACATATCTTGCAAGGTGGTGCCCCAGTTCGTTAGCTAAGTTGGTTTATAAGTTTATAACTCCAATAACGATGGTTTATGGTAGGTATATCTATACTATTCCTATGGTTTGTCAACCAACAAACATCACTGGGGGGGCACCACCTTGTGTATATGCCTGGTTTATGTCGGGAATTTTTCCAATCAATGGACCCACTATTCTATGATGAGCCCGTACATCACCAATGGATTTCAGCCCAGGTTAACATCCAAGTTGTTATGGTTATTGTTTATTGCTTCAATGGAGAAACCAATGGTCAAGAGTAGTGCCCAACTCGTGAGAAAAACAAAGTGGGATGTGTTGCCGTTTTACATCTTTTAGATAAAAAGGATTCATTTCTCATTGTGGCAAGTTGGGTTGATTTCACCCGAAAACAATCCTGCAACATGGAACCAATATTGACGGCCATGTCCAAGTCTGAACTAACTTTTTGAGCCTCCAGGTCAAGTGCTATTGGTTATCCCAATTTTGGATGGTATCACATCCATATCCTTTTGTCGGCCGATGTCCCTGGCGTTGCTTTGGGTGGTTGATACATGATCGAAGTCCTTGCTGTTTTTGTTCACGTCCGAGCCTCGTCTCTTTCATGTCACTAAGGTCTCCCCTTTTTGGGTAGTCAATGTCCGTAGTACATTGTGTTATTACATCCTATTGCATCCTACCAACCTTTGGGTTAGAATAAATCTGCCTTACTCGTTTGCTGCCTTCCGTTCTCAAATGTCCTGATTTACCTGGGAAAACATGAACCAGGATTAGATCTATTATTCTTATGTAATTGCAGGTATAAACCAGCCGCGAAAAAAATGTAAATCGGGTTCTCCAAAAAGAACGAACAGTTGTCACCTCCGTTTCTTTTTTTCTGATGGCAAAATGATAGAGTAAATGTTTGATGGTTGCTGCAAAAACAAAAATAACATATTTGTGATAGACAATCCAACTACATTACCCTCTGGTAAACAAACATGGCTATTGAAAATGGCCATAGAAATAGTGGATTTTCCCATTGAACATGGTGATTTTACATAGCTATGTAAACGTTTACCAGAGGGTAGTTGTTTGTTTCGAACCCATGGTTCACTTGTTTCTCTGCTGAGATCACCAATTTGATATTGTTCAACTCACCATGCTGATTGATGAATATCCCCCCCGCTATCAACTTGCCCGAGTATCACCCAATATCAGGGGAGTCAATCTTTAATATTCGAATACAGGCGTTGCCGGAATGATAGAACGAAATTCGGAGTATACTCTTTCTGTATAAGTTCACTTTCTTTTTTCCCCCCAGTTTTCTGTGGAATCAGGAATTATGGAACCAGAGGCTACGGCTCATTTTACCGTACTTTCGTGCTCCTCAACTTCCGGCCTATATATAATTTGGCAACGACAATAAATTTTATCAAGTTTTACCGAAATTTTGTGGACACTAGATTACCCAGTCTTTCAAGAAACCATATGGGTTTGTCTGAAAATATTGTTGCCTCCAATTCAAAAAGATTATTAGGCTCTTTTCCCGTAGGCTCTTTTCCCGTTCAAATAGCCATTTGGATCCATTTGGGTGGTATACCCATTATCAGACAGAGCCTAAAATCAGGTTCTATGCGAATGGTTGCCAATTATTACACATTCCATCATATCCCACTATATATATATTATTATATAAAATATGTTTGGAGGTTTCCTCAAATGGGGATACCCCCCAAATCATGCATTTATAGATGGATTTTCCATGAAATAAACCATCCAATGATTGAGGTACATCCATTTATGGAAACCCCCATGGGGCCAAGTGTCAGCAGATCCTGCCGCCCTTTCTTCCCATGAAAATCTGCCATTTCCCATTTGGCTATGGGTCAAAACCCTGGTACCCTAGGTTCCCTAAAATAACTGATTAATGGATGGTTATTCCCCACTAGGTTTTCTGGATAATGGATGTTCATCCCACTAAAATTGAAAAACATATTTTGACTCATTTCAATTATCCAGAAAACCTAGTATTTCAGGGATGTTCATCCATTATTGGTATGTTAATGGATGTTCATCCCATTTCAGGAAACCTCCTACAGTTATAGCCATTTATCAGTTATAAGTACTAACAAGTCACCCCATTTATAGAATGTTTCTCATCCCATAGAAATAACCAGTTGTAACTGGTAGCCATGGCCATCACTGTACCAATAAGATACCACCGTTTCCCCACGCCTTCTCCTGCACCGCTGTTTCAGGCACCGTTTCGACGGCGCCCGTTTTTGCGTCTGGCACGCCCGGTTCCTGCAACAGCCGGACGCCGACTTTGGGCTCACAGGAAAGGACCTAGCATTTTTTCCCGGGGAAAATGATGGAAAGTTATGATAATCCTTCTGAAAAGTATGATAATCATGATAATCTAGCTGCTTTTTTTAAGATAAACAAATGATTGAACCTACAAAAACTGGGATTTTGACCAGCAAAACATGTGCATATACACTGGACGGTATAGGTGGCCCATTTATAGATGATAAACATGATCATTAAGTCGGCTACAAACTGCTGACGTGCATTAAGTATCGCTCACATATGGGGTACCAATGTAACCAAACAATTGGTCATTCCTAGTATTAGTAGCGCCACCCAAAAAATGGAAACGTGTCGACAAGTGATACTCAAACATACTGCCATTATGTGTTCATTATGATTTTACTTTACTGTCTTGTCTTGGGTTACAGTACTATAAACAATCCCAAGAATGAGGGTCAATCATCTTAAGCTAGACCTCTGAAATCATATGGACATGTATCTGGAAACCCAAAACAGATCCGCTATTTTGAAGTGGTTGATCCATGCCAGACTACCGCTTCATGGTAGACTCTTGAGCCATTCGGTCTCCAGGCCGTAGTGCATATATAGTGCAGTAATATATACAGGCACCAACCAGAGAAGGTGAAACAAGCTTCCGACAGAAGTTACATGTCCATATCATTTCCTGTAGGAGTAACATGTTTGAAATTCGGAATGCAAACCCGATTAAGGTTTCCTCCAAACAACCAGCATTCCTTTGGATTCAATCCCCAAAAAACCATTGCGGGCAAGCGTGCTCTCCGCATCTTTTCAATCATGTTGATGTATGTTGATGTAACATCCACAAATGGAGTTTTCAGCCACAAAAACACTTCATACAAGCAACAAAAAGAGAAAGTTAGGATACCTGGCCAAAAAGTTAGGATCCCAGATGGGATCGTCTGAAAATGCCGAAAAAAAACCACTGCTTCATCCTCCATCTCCGAAACGAGCCGAAACGGGATCATCAAATCACTCACCAGCCCTGAAAAAGTAAGGGGTACCATGCAAAAACGCACGACCTTGAACAAGCTGGTGCCCCAGTGAGCGATTCATCGCGTTCAGTTGGTGCAAATAATATCAAATAATTCTAATTTCACTATGGTTGATTAGGTAGGTATCACCTTGAAGAAATCATTGCCTTCGAGTTCAGTGCATGAACTCATGGCTCAGCACCCAACCATTGGGTCCTGTTTGCTGTGTGTTGAATTTTCTCACCTACCATCTGGTTATGACTAACATAGCCATGGAAAATCCCAACCATAAATGGACGTTTAATGCTGGGAAAATCATCTATTTGTATGGGCCATCCCAACCATAAATGGAGGTTTAATGCTGGGCCATCTATTTGTTAGTCATAACCAGAGGGTAAATCCAATGGGAAAAAATCATCACAGCAACTTCCCCTGGCCAAATGCCAAATCATTTAGGTAAACTATGGTAAACCGGCCACTACGTTTAAGCCGGTCCTCCAAGACCTCTTCCTCTTCCTCTTCCAGACCTTGTTCTTCCTCCTCCTTTGGGAGTTGCAAGTCTTCCCAAGGATGAGCCCAGCTGTCAGATGTGGTGCTTGCATGATTGAACATAGGTACAGCAATGCTTTATCATACCTGAGTCAAGTTGACTCTATCTTTTGGTTTCATGTCAAAGTTTTAAACCTGTAGCCTGTTTGTTTTCCTCTGATTTCTTTTTTTAAACCTCAGGTGTTGTGGTGTTACCTGTTATTGCCTTATTTTTTTGGGGGGGGATACTGCCTGACAGATTAAAGGCTGTAGGGGTACAATCAACATGTGCATAGAATCTCTTGGAAGCAGGGAATGTTCAGATATAAATTAAATACTCGCAATGACCCATGGTTGCCGTAAATAATGCATGGGCAATCTTGGATACCCTCTGGTCATCAAACAGGGCAATCAACAACTCCACAATTTACATGCTGAGTTTCCCATGAAAAATCCTCCATTTACGGGGGGGATATCTCATTGCCATGTTTGATTACCAGAGGGTATCATGGCGTGGCCAAACTTTTAGCTCGTTAAGCTGGTCAACCACCAACCTATCATTTACAAAAACATCAGCACTTTGCCAGTCCTGCATATGCTGGTTGGTATCCTCACTTATAGCAACATAAGTTAGATCCTTCACTGCTAGAAACAGACATGTAAGTAACTAACAGTGAAGACATGTGAAGACTCAACTGGACTTCTGAACAATACTAGAATCCATAGCCCAAAAACATTTGTTTTTTCTATATCATGATAGATCTCATGATATTTCACTGTTCTTAAAAACACAATACACCCTGCTACAGCCCTAGCCCTTGGCATGGCCACTTGGAGCCCCTCGCCTCATCGCTCTCCGGGATCTGCGCCGCCAAATTTCGAATCGCCTCGGCGTTTCAGGCGACGGCAGGGGCGATGGCAGACCTGACGTTCGACCGGTGAAGACGTAGACACGTTACGTGGTTCTTGAAACTGGGAAGTATCAAATATCTGAACAAGGGGATAAACAATTATTGTAATGGGATATTTAAGAAATATGATGGAATATACAAAATGATCCTACAAATGGATACAAATGGAGGTTTCCCAAAAGAAAGGGGAGGTACCCCAAACCATCCAAGTCATGGATGACCCAAAACTCGACCATTTTAGTATTGAAACCCATGGTTCCGACAAGAAATTGCAGGGCATCGATCTATGGAATTCTATGGAATGACATGAAATGACTGGCAAAAATAAAGAAATGAAACTGAAAGACACAATTTTCCATGATTGATTTTCTGGTTGGTGGTTGAAACCGTCTTGAAAAATATGAAAGTCAATGGGAAGGATTATCCCATATATTATGGAAAATAAAACATGTTCCAAACCACCAACCAGAAACTGAAAGACACATTTTTCCATGATTGATTTTGGTTTAGAACGGGTCCTCTTCATAAGATGGAAAAGTAACTCGCGATCAAAAAAGTCAAGCACGTTGTGGGAAATGGTAGACTCTTATTTAGGGGCCCTTCGAAATGGTGTGGCCACCAACTAGGAGTAGTAGAAACAAACATGGTGGTAATGCTGCATTAAAGTGGTGCTATCAGAAGAATTTGACATGTGATTTGATAGAATATAATCACACAACAATTATATACTGAATTCAAAGGTCATGGTGCTAAAACAGTTGTGACAAGTGCAAGTTGAGGCGTGGGTACCAGCAGTGCGATGTGGATGCATATACTGTAGTTTGTTTCGACGTTTCACTGGCCATATGTATGTATGCCTGTCTTAAAAAATACCATGACATGTCATTGAACCAAACATATCAATATAGGATTGGGTCAAATTAGAACACCAGATAGAACACCAGAGTTTGAGAATGTTGGGAAATGTACATACAACCTTCTCTTTTGCGCCCCCAGTTTTGACCCATATCCAATATACCATCTCATACCTCACGTTGGAGGGTTTCCATGCATTGAATTGGACAAACACGCGGATGTAATGAACCATGAAGACTTCGGCCGAATATCATTTGGGGCCATTGAAACACAGGAGTCGGATACCCCATTGTTGGGCCCAGCTTGGAGTGGTCCATGTGATTTATGAAACAGTTTTCAAGGTAAGAGATAGAGTAATTGTTTTTTTTGCAGATTAATTTTACCTTAACTCCCACCTAAATTAATTTCCTCACTGTGTTTGCTGATATATCCCCTAAGTATCCAGTGGCTTATTAGATTTATAACTGACCCCGCAACGGGCCACGCAACGGGCCCCAGGACGGGGCCCCAGGCATTCACCGTGGCCGCCATGTCGGTCTCTTGAATCTTCTCCACCAAGCGGCCCTAAAGCCGAAAGTCCAAAGCCAAGAAATATATCACCGAATCATATATCTCGGTATCCTAATAAAGTTGAAATCGTGGTAAATTCATGTTTTGTTTTTTTGATTCTTTTTGTTTGTCTTTCTAGGGGTTTACTACGCACAAATCGCAAATCCAAGAACGTGGACTGTAGAATGTGAAGCACGTGCAGTGGGACAATCCAACAGGGGGCAAGGTGCACTGCCTATGGTGCAAGCGAGAGAGATGCCTTTCAGTTTTTGGTGCTTTTATGGACGTTCCATGTCCTGCTTGTTAAGGTTGAGTCTTCACTGCCTTATGGTGGCCATCGCTTGGCATTGCACGGGGACTTCCTCTTCGTCGTCAATCTCTTTTTCTACTGCTTTGTTTGGGGGATGATAACCCGAGCTCGGTTATGTACAACCTCAACATCATCATCATCAACAACATCATCATCATCATCATCCATCAGCCTTTTCCATATCCATTAATATCCATTAATGTCCATTAATATCCATTAATAACCATTAATAAACCACTACCATCATCATCAGCAGCATCAACAACACCGTGGCTACGGCTCCAGCATGTGACAATCCAATCGTGTCTGACGACATGTTTCAATGCCCATACCATGAGGACAGGTTTGAGACTTTCATCATGCGGTGAGAATGAAAAAACCTGGATCCCCAGCAGGTTTTTAGCCTCTGATATCGAAGCTATGGAGAATAGCCATAGAAATTAAAAGGTAAATGATCTACGCTTATGGGCCATCTGCACCATAGCCATGCCAACTTTCCGGAGGGTAATATGCATTATTATCTATCATGATCCATAAAATGTTGCTATTGTATCCATTAATAACTATATATATAAATATATGTATAAAACTATATTTTATATAATATATATATATATACTAGCCCTAACATCCACTATACCATCATCGTCAGTGGACCTGACTCTCCATATGTTTGATCCCTCCGGTCAGATCTCTCCGGTCAGACAAAAGGGTACTTTGAGAATAGCCCAAAATCATCAAAGTCTATCTCTGGTTGGTGGTTCATTGACCTACCCTTCCCCTCTGAAAAATATGAGTTCGTCAGTTGGGATTATGACATTCCCAATACCCTGTGGTAAACGTTTACATAACTATGGAAAATCACCATTTTTAACGGGCAAATCAACTATTTCTATGGCCATTTTCCATAGCAAACTGTTAACATAACCAGAGGGTATATGGAAAGTCATAAAATTCATGCTCCAAAGCACCAACCAGATCTGGCTCCAGGTTCTTCGACATTCCATGAGTTGGAACAAAACATGAAGCACCAGATTATCCATCCAGACCTCTTGGATGGTTTTTATCATGTTTTATTTAATTCATTACATCCAGTTTCAACATACTGTGGATGGTTGCGAAATCCTGCACCAGTTGGTAATTATTGGGATTCCTATGAAACACTGCATTATTTATGGTTTTTTTTAATGGGATAATTTACATCTATCAACTGGCGCCGACTTCGCAATCCACAGTAGTTCGAATCCCCAAGCTATCGCCGACTGCAGCTGGGAGGCAGCTCGACGACTACTGAGATTCATATTGGCCTGCAGCTCTTCGACCTGTGGGGAATGGTGACCTGCTGTTGCGCAAACAACATAAAACTCACTGGGCTTTCTTTGCCACACATACATCATGTATCATATGTATCTATATATTATGTAACATTGTATTCCATAAATAGATAACATGAAATTATCTAAACTGAACTCATATATATATATATATATGTATACACATATTACATGTTTCACAATAAGTGCAACAAAATGCAACAAACAAAAACAACTGTTGACCATGGCCTATGGCGAAGACGAGGTGAACGGTACTTGGATTTGCTGATGATTTTTTCCCCGGAGAGAGTCTTGTCTGATTTGGGCACACAACTACTTTCGGACATTGAAACACAAAAAACATAATTGTATATATAAATAAATAAATAAATAAATATATATATATATATAATATTATATAATTGTATCATATTGTATCTACGTATATGTTCATTTGAACAGATTCCTCAATCTTGTCCGCTCTGTTGATACTCAACTGTTCCCATGAGATCTGCTTGCGATGATTCTTTCACTTTTGCCAGCAAACAAACATTCCCAGCTAAGACAACATAGTGAAATCCATTCTCAAATGCTCTCTCCTTATCCATACTCAAATTTACATCCAGTGCTTCTCCAAAAAGTTGCTTGGTTTCTCGAAGCCATTGACAGGGTGATCATATGAAAATTTTCCTCATTTCCTAAGTCATGGGGGTATGGTACGATCCAACGACCATGGGGATCTCCCGAAGCCCATCGCCTCTCGCAAGAGCTGATCCTGACGATCCGCGGGAGAATGATGCGAAAAACCCTGCGGGATCAAACAATCCGCGGAGATTTTCAAATGCCGTATCTAGTGACAAGAGTATCATAATAATAATAATTATTATTATCATGTCAGTATTGATTATGTAATTATGAGTATCAAATCATGATATGTCATATTATGTCAGTCTTGAATCCTGGGTATACTTAAATGGTTGGAGGATGTGGATATCTACCCTCTGGTTATTTAACATCGCCATGGAAAATGACCCATAAAAATAGATGTTTTTTTGATGATTTACCTATTAAACAATGGTGATTCTCCAGTTCGCTACGTTAAATCACCAGAGGGTAATAATGCACATACAGACAAACACATTTCATTGGATACCCTATCAGACAAACCCAAGACAAACCCAACAAATCCAAGGCACAGAACTTGGTTATTTATTCAGCGGTGGGGATCAATTCACAAGAAATCAATTCGTACTGTATTGGGCCCCAAAATCCAAAAACCAACCATGATTCTTGGATTAGATCATCGCGTTTGGTGTGAGCTTTCAAGCCCTTGATGGTCAAATCCCATTTACTATAATACAATGTAATATAACTCTGCTTTCTGGATTACAAATCCCCATGTTGGCATGCCTGTTTTTAAAACTATTATCGTCCAAGTCTATTGCGTAGATGTATAAGTGCACCGCAATTCACCTTTGATGCTTGGATAGATCCCAAATTGCGCCAAAAAACTGTGTTGGTAAAATCCCAATCCTTCATTGGTCAAGTGCATGTTTATTGAGTATACGTTCAGAACCATCCTGAACCCCGAACCGGGGTTATCATGGTCAAATTTAGATAACACTGTGCATGTAACTGTTTTGAAAGGAAACAAAACTGTGAAGTGTGTCGCGTTTGTGAAACAAAAATTACAGATCTGTCACTGTCTCGTCAATGCATAGTATGCGTAAAAAACATTCAAAAGTAAAATTGTATGGCTATAGAAGCCAAGGTGCTAAGTAATGCCAGAAAAACGGATCATTGATGGCAGCATAAAAGCTTCAAGGTCTCAGTCTTCATCTTCAAGCCCTGCTCCGAAGCATCTTCTCCAGCATTCGCAACGGCCCAGCTCGACGCTTCAAGGCATAGATTTCCGCATGTATAGCAAGACATGCAGTTGTAGTCGACCCATCCCATTGGTTTCCCCGAATAGTGTATATTTATGAATATATTATATATAATTATATTATAGATGCATTATATTAGATATTAACCGAAGGAAGTTTAGAAGTCAAACTTCCGACAATATGGACAGATGAAAAGCAGAGCAGGGAAGAGGCAGAGAGAAGAGAAAGATTAGAAGAAAGAAGAGTAGAAGAGAAAGAGTAAGAAG
>Ga0126342_10002787_pt1 | contig 27920 bp, 24 predicted proteins | sample Cyp1metagenome_FD_92528 | JGI IMG/M metagenome (GOLD analysis project Ga0126342, IMG submission 92528) | Coral microbial communities from Lord Howe Island, Old Settlement Bay, Australia - Cyphastrea 1 metagenome | ecosystem: Host-associated > Invertebrates > Cnidaria > Coral ... | reverse complement strand
GGTCGCAGCCGGCATGGCTGGCGCAAGAAAAAGGGCCCTTTCCTGAGCCAAGTCACGGTTGTGACAAATGGTGGTGAAATGACCTGACAGGCACGGGCTGGACAGTCTCTGGTTCAGCTGCACAATCTCAATCTCGCCATAGCCGCTATGCATTGCGACTTTGAGGCCTTTGATTATCCAACGCTTGCAGAGATGTCCTGACCTAAGTCGCCCTTTTGTGATGGTCCTCCTGATGTTGTTCGTGTTTCTCTTCAACAGAGATCTGTGTCGCAACATGCTGACCAAAAATGACCAAAAGGGAAACAAGCGAGACATCAGAAGTGCATTTGATCGGATTGAATGATTAAATCATTGATGCACTGTGGTCGTTGTTTTTTTTCTATATATAGTGTGTTTTTCTTTCTGTCCCTTCGGACATCGCGAATAAACCCAGTAACCCAGTGCGCAGAGCATGGTTTCGCAAGGTCAGAGATGATTACAACTAGCATTGGCGTGCAAGCCATCCAAAACTGAGAGCTCAGCGATGAACGCTGCGGCAAGTCCAGATCCAACATCCCAGTTCGTGTTGCGTTTGTGAGAAAAAAACAAAAAGCCAAACTGTCACCGGTCAAAATAATGTTTATTGATGTTTATTGGTTAAACCCACGAATTTCGGTTGTTGGAACTGATGTGTTGCTTGATTTCTTCTTCCAAGCTGCTTGGCGCAAGCTGGAAAGGCTGAGACTGTGCCATGTCAATTCAGCGCAGGGAACAAATAAATGTACGTAGCCATGATATTGACAAATGGGTAGTTTATCAAATATTTGAACAAGAAACATGTGGTATCTACATGTATCTACTCTATCAAATATGATCCCTGGGTTTTTGGGACAATCCTCATGAAATCCCAGGAAAACGTACTCAAATCAAATGGGAGAATTGATCATGATTTTTCGGATCCTTAAATGACAAATTTATCCCAATATGTCGGACAGAATCATCCGTCCGTGTAATGTTGAAACTTGAAATGTGCTGAATGACTCATTGCACAGACTGAACCCCCGCTGAAAAAAAAGTGCTGCAGGACAACCACTGTCCACTAGGGCGTCAAGTGAAAAAAACGTAACATGATGTAACATGACTTGGACCTGTGGGAGTGTCGAGTTCGGCTCTATACTTCCACCTTTGAAAAAGCGAGTGAACAACCATGGAGGTGGAAGTTGAACATGTTGAGGAAAACCGACGTGCGAGATCTGCATGTTCCATCATTTTCCAGCATTTTCTATGCCGGAATGGGGACTTGGACTTGGACTTTGTTGATGATTTTCAATATCTGTCAATGATTCCTCTCTGTTCCGGATGTTTTCTACCCTCTGGTAATTTAACATAGCTATTGAAAATGACCATTGAAATAGTGGATTTTCCCATTGAACATGACGGATCTTTCCATAGTTTTTTGTATGTTTACCAGAGGGTATTGATCATGTGGGATTCACTGATTCACCAAACCCATCAACCATCCCCAAGTCATCACCATTTGGCTAGGCAATTAAGGCGAATCCTCCAGGGCGAAGGACGTGGGGCAGCTCAGGGATGGCGGGCTGGGTGCAACAAAAAATTAGACGATGTATATTATATGATTAATATGTACTGTATAGTATATTACAGATTATTACAGTATATTAGAATATATTAATGATAGTCATATTATGCGTTTTTTTTTTTTTTAAAAAAATAGGATATGCACATGATATGTCTATTTGTACAGGTCCCATTTTGCACCTGCTCCGAACTTTTTGAAAAAAGGGACCCAAAAAAACATCGGAGGTGGAAGTCGGACCTGCCCGACCTCGGGGATTTGGATCGCATCGGGTGCGCCGCTGCGTGGTTTCGCCTCTGGTAGTTTGATGGTTTGCGAAGTGGAAAATCCACCATTTTGGATGGGTAAATTTGGGTAAATCAACTATAGAATGGTGATTTTCCATAGTTTACCCATAGAAATAGTGAATTTACCTAATCCATGCCATTTATAGTTGATTTACCTATTAAAAAACTGGTGATTTAGCCATTAAACATGCTATGGTATAGATGGCCCATAGAAATCGTTGAAGTCCACTGCTTTTAAGGATGGCGAAGTCCACCAATTCGCAAACTTTTTTTTGTTTTATACCAGAGGGTTGGGAAAATCATCGGAAAATCACTGATGTTCATTGCCGTGATTACCAGAGGGCCTGGCTGGTCGCCCAGCTTGGTGTCCCTAGGTCTCTGATGGTCTCTGACCTCCCGATATTTGTCTTGTTGGATGGTCTTGGGATTCAACATGGTGCCAGGGTTTAGGAGATGGGCTGTTGACAGGTTGGATTCGTCCGATGATGAGGATGACAAGGGTGACCAGCTGTGATTGCTGAATGCGGACCTGCACAGCCAAGCGCTAGGGTCAGCCAGGGTCAGCCAGGGTCAGCCAGGGTCAGCCGAAATGGTAATGATTGTTCTCAGGATGGGTCCCTAGAAATCTGGACTCCCCTAAACCATCTCCAAAAGACAGCTAGTCATATCCCAGAAAACACGTGTTTCCGGGGGTCCCTCAACGTTTGTCGTTGACGCCTGTTGACCCACGGCGACCTGCGTGTGAACGGCAAATCGTCGAAGCAAGTGGACCAAAACTGGGGCGTCCCCAAGCAGTCTCTGAAGCTGATACCATCGGTAGATATGGTAAACAAATGGTAAAAAATGGTATATAGATATATTTACCACATAAATACTTAGACATGACATTACATGGTATAAATCCGCCGGTGATACACCGAGTTGAATGTTGCTTCCCAGCAAGCAACAGTGGGAACACTGCCTGTTCAGCCATGGAGCTGTTTGAGAATGAGAAGGCGACATTGACATGGAAACTTCGACTCATCCTGGCTGCAGAAAGGTGGTTCAAAGCAATGCACAGATGGTGAAGAATGAAGAATTTTGCATGCTCACGTTCGACAGTTTCATGGCTGGTTTTGGGCGGTTTGGACCAAAGAAAGCAGTGCTTTCTTATCATCAACCCATTATATTCAAAAAATACCTTGAACTTAGCTGGATAGACGACTTGGCCTACAGATATGCTCCTTTCCAGAAGGCTTGCTGTGGTTCTGCTTGTGCTGAAAGAATCATGATGTAGCCGAGACCAATACTGCTGTTCAACATTAGCATGTTGTGCTGATGTCTTGATGCTTTGTACGCAGTGAGTCATTGCCAGGTTCGGCAGGTTGCTACCCAGACTGTGGCACAGGCCCTGGAAGAGGTTCTTGGATGACCAGATGTGGCAAATGATGACCCAAGGGTTTGACACTTTCGGGTGACACCTATTTTTCGGGATCAGTTCGGGTGTCCAATGGTCCAAGCCACTGGCCACTGGGCAGGCGGAACTTCTGCAAAGCTACGGAGCCGAAAGATTCAGATGCAAAGAGGAGCCAGCAGCTGTGGGATATTCTGGTGTCGCCCTCAGCTGAACGTTGGTGAGGCACGTTCAATGTCGTGGAAACCCGTTGAAACCCTCAAACTCCCAAATTCCGACCCTCTTCAATCTTTGGGAGGGAATTTGTTGGAGGGAATTCCATGATTGCAGGCTGCAGGAGCTGTATTTCCTATAGATGGTTTTGGCCTATGCTGTCATGTTCAATTTCATATCTGCAGACATCTGCAGATGCTTGAGCAAGCTCTCAACAATCAATTGCTCCAAGTTTCGCTCATTTGTGCGATCTCATGGTCCATATCAGGTGCCAGAGCGCAACTGGGATTTCAGAGCACTGACCCCAGTTTGCCACGTTGACTCAACGAGTTTACAGCTGGCCAACCTGCCAAGAAGCGGTTCGCTTCGTTCGTTCTATCCATGTTTTTTGGTGTTTTTTCGGTGTAAAACCCGGAGGTTTCCACTAGATTGATTGGATGCCACCGCACGTTGGACCATTTGGATAAATAAAAGGGCGTACCCTGATCGCCAGTTGATCGATTTTGATGGTGGTGCCGCCTACTGCTGGTAAACAGCTCAAACCTCCATAATAACGCCACCAGCCATGAATAGTGGTCCATTTGTATTCCCTGCTTTTTTGGGGGACCAATTCAGCATTTGGTGTTTCTTCATCCATCCACCCGCACTAAGAGCCCCTTCATTCCCACCATGATTTTGGCGATCGCCGTTCTACAGTACATGATCAGGCGCGCTACAGCTCTCTGTCGGCGCATTGGAGTTGACTTATGTTGACCGAGCTTTCCCAATATCTTTCCAGTTTCTTGTAGGATATCAGAATCATTGGATATCCATGGAGAGATTCTTAGATTATCTTCATCGGCAATGGCATTAGAAGTCCTGGACCCTTAAAGGCTATTCCAAATATAAGCACGTATATTTATGTACTGTATTTGTGCTAATCATATATATATATATAATCCAAATCCTCATTTCCGGCTGTGTGTTTTCGGGTCGTGCAAGCCACGCCAGTCTGAAGAAAGTGGATGTCGCAGAGCCCATCCGGCCGATTTCAGGGACGTGGAGGATGGGACTTACCCTCTGGTTATTTAACATCGCCATGGAAAATGGCCCATTTATAGATGGTTGACCTATTTAAAATGTTGATTTTCCATGGCTATGTTAAATAACCAGATGGCAAATCAATTGCAAACATTTGCCTGGTTGGTGGTTTCAAGCATTTTTTATTTTCCATATTGGGAATAATATGGAATAATCATCCAAACTAATACCCTCTGGTAATGACTAACATAGCTATGGAAGCCATGGCCCATTGAAATAGTTGATTTACCTATCAAAAATTGTGATTTTCCAGTTCGCAAAATGTTAGTTTACCAGAGGGTCAACCTTAGCAGGATGAGTTGACAAGGAAAGGTGAGACTCAAGTGACCGAAGGATGTTTCCAGAGGCCTTCTGACCAGGTCTCACGACAACATAGGTTGCATCTCACCTGTGTCCGATATTCGGAGATGGGTCAAAATTTGAGAATTAGGGAACCACAGATGCCTTTCTAAAACTTCAACACTTCAAGTTTTGATATGAACCATGATACCTCTTATCACCCATATCGTATCCAATGGCTTTGCTCACGATACAATTTTGGGGATGAACATCCATCAAAATCCCAGCGATTTTGATGAACCCCTTTGAGGGCGGTAGTTGCCACCTCCGGCGGACCTCCGGGCCAGGCGCGAACTGGAAGAATCCAAACATTTGCTCGAAGAGAAGAGAGCCCTAAGAACCCAGTGGGCTGGGCCCTGGGCCGCGGCGGCCATCATGCTGGAAGATACTGGAAGATACTGGCGATAGGTTTTCATCAGGTTTTGATACAAAAAATCATCAACCAAAACACCCAACATAGCAACACAGTCCGCGTAAAGCGTTGGTCTTAAAGCTGCTAGGTCGATGGGATGATATAGCTGGTGGAAGGGTGTGTTTTCACACGCAGAAAAATGGCTGGGTGAGTTCTACCATCCTGCCATTCTAGATTTAGATCTGGATTCAGAGGGTGAAATTTACAGAAAGAATGCCACAAATTTCCCAGTAAAAGCCAGGTTTTCCCACGTAAATGTTCCCTTCAACTTCCATTTCATGTCAGCACAGCCGCACAGAGGCTCGGCGCGCCGCACAGGAAGCGGCGTTGGAGGAGAAAGTGGCTTAGAAAGGCCGGTGGTGCTGAATTGACCTCTAAAGACCATGGAGATTTGATGGATTTTGACATTTTTCACGGGCAAAAGGTGTGTTTTTTGTGTTCTTTTTGAGTCACCTCATGGAGATTTCACGACCTGAAAAGATCGCATGTCCAGCTCCAAAAAAGAATGCGAGCCCCTTTATTAAAGTTCCCTGCAAGGCCGGTAGGACTAGCGGCTCGCGACAACCCTCTTGACACTTCAAGAAAGGGCATGCAAGTTTCCTGCCATAGTCTGAGAATCATAAAAAGAATTAAAAATATATAAAAAGGATTTTCGGTCAACTTGTTTTTTTTCCCATAGTTCCTTATGAAATGAAGTTGTCACTCGCGGGACGCCCTTGCTCAGCAACTCCAGGTCTTGGTCCAGTCACCAAGGTGCCGGTCGTTGCTAGGAACATCAGCTGAAACATGTTGAAAAATCTTGGAAGATTTTGAAGAATGTTGGTGAATTTGTTGAAGATCAATTCTTCAATTTGTCAAGTATGTCAATTTGTTGAAGATCAATTTGACATACTTGACCGTTTCAGGCTGGGAAAATGGTGAATATGGCCCAGTTTTAAAAGGCTGCAGGGGTGTGATGTGGTGTTATGATTGTTTTGGATCGATCGATGCGTGCTTTCTATGTAGCCCTCATTGTTTCATGGCAAGCCAATTGGCTCAGGGCCCAGATCAGATCAGATCATCAGATATCATCCACGATGTCCAGCGATTCAGAGTCAGACAGGGAGCTGGTGAACATCACACATCGACTCGGAGCCACGCGGACGCCCTTCATCACAGCATGCTGCGTGGAGCTCATCTTTTGTGCTCTGATGACCTCATGGATGTCAGACAATGAACACTATACAGTCTTCTTCAGAGTGCACGAGGCGAAGATAGGTGGGGCATGGTGGGGCAAAAGCTATGAAATGACCATTTCTGAATGGGATATTTTTAGGGAAGAAACATCAATTTTCCCGTCAATCCCAGCTATTTTGGGGTACCCTTACATTACCTAACATTACGGATCCCAAGGTTTGGGACACGACGAAGATAGCCAGGTAGCAAGAAGATCCTGGTCTTCGTCTGGGCTGTCTTTGCGATCTCCGTCCTGGTGCGGCTTTGGTGTCTATGCTCCACACATGAAAGTAGCCTGGCTCGGAAGGCAGGGAGGTGCTTGACGGTGATCTACATGTTCTTTGGAACTGTGAATTGGCTTCTGTACTTGACCACCTACTATGTGGCTTGGATTTCTTCAGTCGGTGGTGTTCGATTTTTCCATTTTCCGAATGGAACATCCACCAGAACTGGGGAATCTATCGGAGGTCTTTTTTGATGGCTCCATCGGCAAATCTAAGGTGGCACATGATGCTGCTAGTCAAGTGGTAAGACACCATGAAGTCAACTTGAAGCTCACCGAACAAGATCACTTTTTCAAATCCGCCACAATTACCCCAAGCGTCAGCAAATGCTTACTGGACAACAATTGGAGTTTCCCGGACGGCGCTCGAAAATCGGTGATGTTTTGTTTGATGTGTCGATTGGTTAAACCCACCCTTCGGCGAATCAACTGGGATGATGATTGCTGATAGTTATTGATCATGATTGATTAGTACGCGTATTGATTATCATTGATTATCATTGATGTTTATTGATTGTTTATTGATTAGTATTCAGTATTGTTGATGTTTATTCGCTATTATTGATTGCTTATTATTACCCAAACATTATCATTACTAATGTATCACTATCATACAGTTCTGAAATGGGGGGCTCCAAAACATCTCTTATTAGACGCTATCGGATAGACCGCCCCTCAGATGCAGATTGCCAGCCCTTTTCATATTTGTTTTATGTAGGCGCTGCAAAGTCCAAATCTCTTGACAAGAGATTCCACTTCCCAAAGTGTTCTGCTCACCCTCTTTACGAGACCCCCGAAAAAAGGAATGTATATGAATGTACCTCTGGTTATTTAACATACCAGTAGCCATGGAAAATGGCCCATTTATAGATGGTTTACCTAGTAAAAATATGTAAAAATGGTGATTTTCCATGGCTATGTTAGTCATAACCAGATGGTATGATATTAACAGTCCAAAGCAAGCCATCGAGGCTATGAGGCTTGTGATCTTCATGTGAGCAGTGCTTGCACTAAGCCATATGACCCCAATACGGCCTATGCCAATGGGGACTGCGTGTCATCTGTGAACATGGATGGAATTCCTTGTTGCATTTCCGAGATCCCTGGGAAACTGTTTAGTCGGTGATTTTCTATTCTCCTGGGAAATCTACCAGAACTGGGGATAGGGAAAATTGTTTTGTTTTTTGAGAGCGCCTTGAGCAAATCCAAGAACCTTGAAGATTGACAAGCCGCATTTCGAAGTCTTTGGCAAAGAAATCCGCGTGAGCATCGTCTTTATGTTGATCAAATGGATGTCTATCCTATTGGTTGGATGGGTGTTGCGTCATGGGTATTTTGCTGCGGGGGTGGGAACAGGAGAGTTCTCCAAAACAGCCTATCTGGACATTTTGGATGCGGTGATCTTTAGCGAGAACCTCAATGAGGACATTGTTCGCTGCCCTGCCTATGGTATCTCAAGCAGCGGAAAACCACAAGCGAGAACTTTAGTGCCCTACTATTCCGTGTATGCCACCTTTGCCGTTGCCTTTTCGACTGTGCTCCTCTCTCAAATGATGTACACCCTTTTCGTGCCTCGAGTAGAAGAGGATGACAGCGATGATGAAGAGGGCGACAACCTTCTACAAGATGTGGAAGAACAGGAGGACGTGACCAACAAAGCAGCGGTTGAGCAATCTGTTCGCGTGGCCATGGCCAGTGACAACACCTTTTCTCTGCTGAGTCGTAGAGCCACCATACTTGAGCTGGCGAGTGACGGCACCCGCCGTGGCCATGTGCTAAGACGGGAGAGCCCGGGTATGTATCGAGTGAAATTCTCAGATGGTTTGGAGCCTTCAGAACTGGTTGTGTCCATTGATGATTTGGTTTCCCCTGACATAGACGAGGCAGGACAGGGAGCCAACGAGGCAGACAATTTCCAAAAGGGCTGTCATGGATGGCTGAAGATCAGTGCACTTCACAAGGGCAGCAGGTTGGCACGATTTGAAAAAAAGGCCATGGTGCTTGACGCCTTGAGGTCCCTGCTTTGCCTTCAAGTGCCCTTCATGTTGTGGCGCCTTTACTTCGACGCTTTCAAGGTTGATCTGCTGGAGTTCGCAGGCCGCACCATGTTGATTGCCAAGAATGCCATTTGGGCTGCACTGGACTTGGTGAAGATCCTCTCATGCTCGAACAAGGAAGCCACCTGCTTCACTGTGAAACCTATGTCAGTCATCGGCTCTGCTGCTGACAGCAAGTTTGGGCACGTGTGGGTTGGCCCCAGTGGCATGGTGGCGACAGTGGCCGAATGGGGTGGAATGATGCGGAACAAAGAGTTGCAGAATCTGGCAGATTTGCCGACGGTTTTTTTTGATGTTTTCCCGAAATGGGAGATCTGCTGGAATCTTTTTTTTTTGGGCGGGGGCAGAAGGATTTCTTGATATTTTTTGGGTAAATCCAAGGAAAAGCAAGAATCTGATCGAAAAATATCATCAGTGGTTGCTGGCTGAGAGCAAAGAAACGAGCCCAGAGATGACGGAAGCCTATGGCCGAAAGCTGAAGCAGGTAGAACTTCAATTGGCCGTCGCGGATGAGAAGATGGCATTCTCCTTTCCTGGCTGATTCTGCTTTAATGTCAACCCCGGATGAGACTAAACCATGATTTATGAATTTGGGGGGGTACTCCCCAAATAGTCATTTCATCTGATACTTAAATGGTATCCCCCCAATTAAACAACCGTTTGGGGTTTATTAATCCAGGGTTGACATTGTTTGATTGATTCAAGATCAAGCTTTGTTTGATTCGAACGTGCTTAAAAGGCAAAATGTTCAGAGAAGAAGCGGTCACTGCCACTGCCACGGTTGATCAAGATTATCAAGGTTAAACATGATGAAACAGTTGCCACACGTCTCATTGATTTGCATTGCATGAAGGATCAATAAGGATCATAAGGGCAAAAAGTCAGCCTTATGTCTTCACCTGGAAAGTGCAACGTGGCAACGTGGCAACGTGGCAGCGATTGTGGCCAAAGTTGCAGCTGGACGACGTTCTACGCGATGAAAATAGCTGTTCACTTGGAGCTTTCTACAACCTGAAGCCATCTATCGAGGTTCCAAGTTGGTATTGATGCTACCCTTGTCATCCATGGCCAATGACGGGCACAGGCATTGCTCAAAATAGAGCCGGAATATGTGGGTGTAACATTTTGCACCAAATGGACACAAAATAAATTGGTTCCCATTACGTAACATGTCTATCCATCTGTATAGTATTCAATCTGACATATGGCAGTGGGTCAAAACCTTGTACCCCTGGTGAACATCAAAATAGCTGGTAAATGGATGTTCATCCCACTAAAAATGGTATTAATAGGTATTGATCCATACCCATATGAAATCATTCATTTTGGGGTCCCACTATCTTGACGCGTCACTGCAGGCGGGTGTGATGCGGAGCGACTCAAATTGGTATCTCTTCAGGCTTGCTGCTCGTCTAGTGTTTACATGTGTTTACTTTTACTAGCTGAGTTGATGGACTGTTGGTTGCCGACCATTGTTTGTAGTCCTAGGTTTTCTTGAAAGAACGGAATCATGACACGATGAAGATTATGAGATATTATGAGTATGTTCAAGGGACCTGAATCTGTGCAGAGCATATTCGAAGTCAATGTCTGCAGAAGTGGAACCATGGGAAGCATGAAGAGAAACATGTCAGCTTGCAGCAACAGGACAGGCAGACATGTTCGAACATGTAGGTTTGCCCTAAAATAGGGTATCCCAAATCAGTTTCCCCAGCAATATCAGCAATGGCAAGTTTAAAACATACGAAATTGTTGGACACACCCTTGTAATATCTTGTAACCCATGTAGGCTTCTTTGGATGCGAATGTTACCCGGAAAAGAGCCTGAACCGAACTTGACATTCAAAGCTTGGAGGTTCGGAACCACCAGATTCCTCTGGTGCCAGTGCCTCAGTGGCTGCGTTTTTCAGAGTAGAGAGTATCTCAATCGAACCTGGCCTTCCAACATCTCTCTTCAGCGTATCCATTGCCGGTTCCCAGGTTAAAGGAGCAACGGTTCTTGGATGTTCTTGATATGAGCAGCAGCCTTTTTGGCCCTGGCTGGTGGTTTACTCTGATTTGATGGGGGATCATGGTTGATCATGCTGATTCTAGATGAGAATCAATTCCCACAAACCAGCTACGAAGCATGAATTGATGACACAAGGTTGGGGGCCTAGGTCTAGGAACATGCAGGGACTGATCAGTGAGCCAGGAGGCATTTTCGACCCTCTGACCACTTGCATCCAACATTTCCAGAGATCCCATAGTTTCGCAGTCGAAAACGGCCCAGCAATCCTCCGATGTTTGACCGGAAACGGTGATGTTCCAGTGCGCAAGCGGTTAAAAGGACCGTTCAACGACCGGTGCTGATAGTTCCACCTGCCATGTCGAGCGACAGCGACGCGGACACGGCGGACACGGACGTCGAGGCGACCATCGACTCGGTGAACGTGACGCATCGGCTTCACGCCACGCGGACACCCTTCATCACCTCATGTTGTGTGGAACTGGCGTTTTGCGCCTTGATGACATCTTGGATGTCGGACGATGAACACTACACAGTCTTCTTTCGACTTCATTCGGAAACCATTGGCAGTAAGAAGATCATCGTCTTTGTTTGGGCGGTTTTTGCAGTTTCCGCTATGGTGAGATTTTGGTGTTTGTGTTTGACAGCTAAAAGTAGCCTTGCTCGAAATGCAGGGAGGTGGCTGACGGTGATATACATGTTCTTTGGAACTGTGAATTGGCTTCTGTACTTGACTGCGTATTATGTTGCACATGACAATGCAAGCAACCCTGCAAAAAGCCATAGAGTCAACATCGACCTGCGGAATGCTCACTTCCTGTCGGCCAGTGTGAAGAAGTGCTTGCTGGAGCACAACTGGAGCTACGAAGACTGTGATATTCACGTTGAAGGTGTTTGCACCATGCCATACAACAGCACCGCAGAGTATGCCAATGGAGACTGTGTGACCACGGTTGATGTGGCTGGAATTCCCTGCTGCATTACGGAAATGCTGAAGCTCGAAAAACCGCACCTCACGGTGCTTAGGAAGGATATCCCAGTAAGCATCGTCTTTATGTTGATCAAATGGATGTCTATCCTATTGGTTGGATGGGTGTTGCGTCATGGGTATTTTGCTGCAGGGGTGGGAACAGGAGAGTTCTCAGAAACAGCGTATCTTGACATTTTGGATGCGGTGATCTTTAGCGAGAACCTCAATGAGGACCTTGTTCGCTGCCCTGGGTATGGTATCTCACGCACTGGTCGCCCACAAGAGCAAAACGTTTGGCCGTACTACTATTTGTATGCAACCTTTGCCACTGCCTTCACAACTGTTCTATTCTCCCAAATGCTCTACACACTCTTGGCTCCCAGAAAGGAAAAGGAGACCAGTTGTTGCGGTGGTGAGGAAGATGTCTCCCCAGAAGTCATCAAGCAAACAGTCCAAACAGTCCAAACAGTCCAGGTCCAAACCACCTCTCCCTTTGATTCAAGAAGTTCCCTCCTTCGCTTGGGTGGCACCATGCGTCCAGGTAGAGTCCTGGGGCGGGAGGTGTCCAACGTTCCCGGGAGGTATCGGGTGCAGTTTGAGGATGACTTAGAGCCAAAGGAGATGGTGGTGTCCATTGATGCTTTGGCTTCCGCCCATGGAATGATGACAATGAAGGGAGTGCAACAAGACCTCCGCGAGGCAGCAAAGCAAGGCTGCGACGGATGGTTCAGGGCCAGAGAACTCTGTGAGGGAACCCATGCTGAGCGGTTTGAAAAAAAGGCACAGTTGCTGGATGCCTTTCGTTCTTTGTTGTGCCTTCAAGTGCCATTCTTGTTGTGGCGCCTCTATTTCGATGCCTTTACAGTGGATCTGATTCAATTTGCAGGGCGGAGTTTGTTGATTGCAAAGAATGTCATTTGGGCTTTGTACGATTCGGTGATCATCGCTGCTTGCTTGAACAAAGATGCCACAATCTTCGGTGTAAAGCCAATGGCAGTATTCAGCATGGCTGCGGATACGAGATTTGGGAAGTTGTGGGTTGGCCCCAGTGGAATCGTGGCAATGCTTGCCGAATTCGGTGGAATTCTTCGCAAAAACAACTTGACACAGCAAACTGAGCAGTTGCAGAAGTATAAGGAATGGCTCCTTGCCGAGAAGGACTGTGCCAGCTCAAGCAACCGAGAGATTTGCGAAGCATTCGACGACAAGCTACAAGATGTTCAACTTGAGTTGGCTGTGGTGGAAGAGAAGCTTCAGTTCACCTTCCCATGAGACCGAACTGATTCCGAACTAGGAGAATTGATTCAGATTTCTTCGGTATGTCAAAATGGGAGATACCGAGATACCTTAGATACTGCTTTTCCCTTATTGAGATAGAGCCATTTTGATTCCAAAGGTGGATCCATTGATACATGATACCTTGACACCGGTCAAGTCCAGGGCGATATCATCATGGTTAACGGATGAATATGAACAAGCAAATGTGAGCTTGCTGAATCAAAATCAAGTGAACATTCCTTCCTTGCAGCCAACCTCTGCTAAGGGATTTGCACAAAAGTCATGATCATAGACAGAGAGGGACACTGCCCCGTTTTCGGCATCCCAAGCCTTTCCCAAGCCTATTTCTTCCATTGTTCTGAGCCATTTCCTGAGGCAAAGAAGCGGACCCCCGGAAAGTCGTTCACCCTTAGTGACTTGCAACTGAAAAGCAGTTGGTATGGTCGATGAGTGGTCGACACGCTCGAAAAAGGCCTCTGAAGAGTTTCCATTCGGCCCCTTTTTGCCTCCCAGAAAACACCAAAGCCGCCAATACTGCGTTAGAGGCTCGTTTTCTATGGGCAGTTGCATGTTTGGGCTAATATTTGCGGAGATGGGCTGCAAAGAGGGAATACCACGTTGCTGCATCTGTTGCGAAGGGAAGCATCACTACTGAGTAACTGTGCATCTCAACAAGCATGCAATCTTCCAAAAATAGGGCAAGAGACAAGTTTCTGATGGGAAGATGCATGTTCCATGATGATGGGATTTGCAGTGAAATTTGCAACGATGCGTGATGTGCACAGGCATTGGTCTATACGTCTATCCAATACTGGGTTCCATGACCAAAAACCAGTTCATTTGCAGGCATTTGTGGCTACACCTTTAAACTCTAAACAACAGTTTTTTACTACAAAGTACAGCATGCGTGTGGAGATGTTGGCATAAGATCATTGATCTACTTCATAGCCTTTCTCGAAGCAAGAATCGAATCCTCGAAATTCTTCGTCAAACATGGGGTGACCCGTTAAATCACTGCCATGTTGTGGGGGCCCCTGCCAGCCATGGGGCGATGGAAGTGCCACACTCGCAGGCGGCCAGTCCCAAATTTGTTGGATGACCTCCAGTTTCATCAGTTGAAACAGCCAGGTCTGGCTCGGCGTGCGTTTGGCCACTCTCTTCTGCAGTGCTGGGGCCTTTGGGTGCACCTGCAGTCAAGTGACCCACGCTAAGTGCGCTAGTGATATAATTGTAGATGTATATATATATATATGTACAACAGGCGATATCTATGTCAACAACATCGATAATTTATATTTGACAAATGCAACATCAATGTGTGTTTATCCTTTTTCGGTGCATGAAAGGTTGACTCCGGCAAATTGATATCGTTGCCCCCCCCATGGATTGGAAGGTCTGTGGATCATGTTGGCTTTTACGAGCAGCCTGGAAGCCCTCCTATCTATTCACGCGTGCCCTGGTCACAGAAACCTGTTCCCCCACTGAAGTGGATGATGATTGGATTATTCGGCCGGAAAAGGAGGTCCCCTTTTGAGGTTATACAAGTCAATAGGGGCCCAACAAGTTGGTTTCGGAAATTGATACAATGCTGTTTTTAGCCACTGAGAAGTGGATGGGCCAAAACTCAAGACCCGGGATACGACAGTTGTGTTGGTCAGTACATCCCAGTCATCCCCATCTCAGGTCAGTTGCGGCACCTAGCTGTTGCGGACCTGGGGCTCTCGCTAGTTGTAGCTCGTTTGGAAAAAAAAAACTCTGGTGATGGGACGGATCAGGCTTCAATATTTTGAAGGAGTTTTGAAGGGGTTCTGTCTATTTCAGATGAAACTGGGATGGTTTAGTAATTAGTATTGGGTTTACCACTTTCTACAGTGGTCTATGATGGTTATTTTTGTTTGATGGCCCAGTACCCCCTCTGCTCAGTTACTTTCACTGCTCGTGGTCTGTGGGCCAATGATTGCCTCAAGACCCGGAGGATAAAATGGCAATTTCAATCCAACCATTGCACATTTGTGGCTCGAATTATCGGTCAGAGGAATCTTGATCTTCCTTTCCACCATTTGGGTCTGAGTGAAAGTGGTGGACCCGATTTGTCTTGCAGTTTCAACAAGGACAGAAGGGGAGATGAACACTTCAACACCCTACACAAAATACTCACTGTCGCTTGATTGGAGAATTTCTCGTTGCTGAGCCCACTCTTCCAGGCGCCTGGCTATGAGCTCGATGGCCCAGAGACTGGATGCAGGGTACCACTGTAATGATCAACTCAAGATCTACCTTGATAGTGTCTTTTCTCAAGGCAAATTTGAAGCAATTGAATGCTCAGAGGGGAAAGGATGTTGCAGCCTAAAAAGGCAATGGAAATCATTAACATGTTTTTTTGACCTCTTTGACACGTTCATTGGATCAGTTTTCCCCTATTAAAGACTGACAGGATTTTCCTTCCGGGAAATTGTGGGGACAACCACCAAACCCCACAGCCAGTTGAAACATGATCCGATTTTGAGGCTTGGATTGTGGCTGGTTTTGGGTGATGGCCGTGTGCCAAGAAACATCACCTTCATCAGTGCTAGCCTTGGAGACCTTTGAAGACCCTTGCAGACTGCACCCAAGACCTTCAATGGGACCTAAGGGTTGGGTATACTTATACATCATGCTGGTTGGTGAAAGGAAAAAACCCCGCTCGGACCTCGTTGGATATCTTTTTTGATTGTGAACCATTGTAATTTTAGAAGTTTTAGGGTGCTGAATGATTTGACCCATTCGAAGGTTCAAGAGATGTTCTGTTATTTTTCATTCTCAGAGAAATAATTGGGATTTTGAGTCATCTTTATCATCTTGATAGTGCGACTGTGGAGCTTGAAGCGCAAGTCTTCAGAATCCTGGGTTGGAAAGAGGCGGTGCATAGTTTCAGTCGAAAAGTACGTTAAAAACATACTTTCGAAAAGTCGAAGAACGAAAAGTTGAAAAGTGGAAAGGTTTCATTTTGTTTCATTTTGAATTTCGAAAAGTCAAAAAAGTTGAACAGTGGAAAGGTTTTATTTTCAATGTCGAAAAGTCGAAAAGTTGTATAAATGAAAAGTTCCAAAAGGAAGAGCAACGGGAATATTCATTATTTTGAGTCGAAACAACTTGAGTCTTTGCTACATCTGATCTTGCTGGGTAAAATTCCAGCCTTTGATCGATGAAATCCTGACCCAAAACGGGAGCCGAAGTCTAGGACATCCTCTTTGACATTCCCGAGAAAGTTTAAAAAAAGTGAAGGATATTTGCCATGTTCGACAACTCCTGGGAATCTCGATGATAGTTCAAATAATGTGTGTTGTTTCTATACTGTTAGTAGGGGAAATAAGAATCTTTTTTCCCTCAAAATTCATTTCTGGAGACATTTAGCAGATCAAAAGATATGTGTAATTTGCATGCCTTACCGGCACTAAAACAGGAATGCCAAATGGGCACGGGCTTGATCGTACTCAAATATGTACAATACTGTGTATATATATATATATGTATATTAAAGATATGTGCATCTATAGGTATATGTGTATATGCTTAAAACATATGAAAATTCGTATATCCATATTTGTTAGTATCTATATATATACATACATGTATACGTAAAGCTGCGTCTATACATATACAAATATAGTTCTATCTCTCCATCGCCATTTGTCAAAACTGCCGGCGACAGTAGTGTTCACATACTGTACTATGTATTATATGTATATACATGTTATTCAAGTCTAACACTTTTTTGTTGTGTATTTTCCATTGTAAAACGCAAACAGTTTTGAGAAAGAAAAAATGAACAGTCGAACAACAAGTTACAGGAAAATGGAAAAGTCGAAAAGTCGAAAAACTGATGATGCACATGGTCAAATTCGAAAAGCCGCAAAGTCGAACAGTTTCCTTTTCAACCTTTCATTTTTTGTGTTTTTGAAATTTTGTCAGATGTCTTTCTGGTGGAACATGCGCAGGTCTTTTTTTTTCCCTGCTTAGGGCACATCCCAGCAGATGCAGCATGCTGCTACTGTGTCTGAAAATGACGCATCCCCCCTTTTAAAAATGGCCATTGTTCATGGGAAATATCATGATCCACCAGTGGATTTGGATGAAACATAACATATGTGTTTTCTATGGTTTTCTGATCCCCGACCATCTGTCTCAGCCACTGGTCCAAGGTCAGTGCCTCTTTCGCTTCTTCCTTTGTACTGGATGCTTCATCGAAACGGAGATCGCTGCAGGAGTTCGGAGCCCGAACGGTCCTAAAATTGCGGAATCTCCCATTTTTTGTTGGCTCTACCCTCTGGTAAACTAACATAACTATGGAAAATCACCATTTTTAATGGGTAAATCCACTATAAATGGCAATTTTCAATAGCTATGTTAAATTACCAGAGGGTATTTGGGCAGATAGTCATACATCTAATGAAATAATCAAGCTCTATACATCATATATATATACACATATCACCATATATGTATCACCAGGAATGTCCCACATCACATATTCCCAAATTAATCAGTAACTGCATGTAAATATACTTACAGACTAAATTGGTTAAATCCATATCATATCCTCATATCATACCTACATCATATCCATATCCACACCCGGATCCACATCCATAATTCTTTACATGTATTCATCTATACATCGATACATCTATATACACATCTATATTCCTCTATACACATATCTATACACATATCTATACATTTAAATACATCTATATACATCTAAATACATCTATACATATATATGTATATGCATATATATATATATATTTACATCTATATGCATCTATATACATCTTTATACATCTATATACATCTATATACATGTATATACATCGATACATCTATAAACATTTACAAACATCTACACGCCCGTATCCCCCCATACACATCTATATACACCTATATACATCTATATCCATCTATATCCATCTATATCCATCTATATCCAGCTATATACATCGATACATCTATAAATATCTATATTCCTCTTTACACATCTATACACATCTATACATATCTATACACATTTGTACACATATCTTTACATTTCAATACATCTATATACATCTAAATACATCTATATACATCTAAATACATCTAAATACATCTATATACATCTAAATACATCTAAATACATCTAAATACATACATATTTACATGTACATCTATAGATACACATCTACATACATCTTTATACATCTACAAACATCTACAAACATCTACAAACATCTACAAACACACGTCCCATATTCCCCTAGACACATCTAGACACATCTATACACATCTATATCCATCTAAATACATCTATATGTGTACATCTAAGTATGTATCTATACATGTATAGATGTACATGTAAATACATGTAAATACATGTAAATACATGTAAATACATGTAAATACATGTAAATCCATCCATCCATCCATCCATCCATCCATCCATCCATCCATCCATCCATCCATCCATCCATCTCTCTCTCTCTCTCTCTATCCTATCTACCTATCTACCTATCTACCTACCTGCCTGCCTACCTACCTACCGATCGATCTGTTTGTCTGTCTGTCTATCTATCTATCTACCTATCTATCTATCTATCTGTCTATCTACCTATCTACCTATCTACCTACCTACCTACCGATCGATCTGTCTGTCTGTCTGTCTATCTATCTGTCTATCTACCTATCTACCTATCTACCTACCTACCTACCTAACTACCTACCTACCTACCGATCGATCTGTCTGTCTGTCTGTCTGTCTATCTATCTATCTACCTATCTATCTATCTACCTACCTACCTATCTATCTATCTATCTATCTATTGATCTATTGATCTATTGTATTATTGTATATCCCACCATGTATCACCAGTCACCTCCCCGGATAGTTTTCGCCGGATGCAGGTCATGTGCAGCGCCTTGCGCTGGCAGAGGTGTCCTCGAGTATTGGCCATCGGACCCAGGAGTCTGTGGCGAAACCATGCGGAGCCGAGAATTTTAAGAACCAAATAGGGACAAGTTATAGACGATTTTCCCAGCTAGAAACCTCCATTTATTTTGGGGATTTTCCATGGCTATGTTAAATAACCAGATGGTAATCATTGAACATGGAGATATAACTTAAGATACTGATGAATGAATACAAATGATGGTTGATTGCTATCGGTTTCAAGAACCTGGTTTGCCTTTGAAGCATGAAACATGTGGTTTTTAAGCAGCAAACATGGAGGGTATATACTTGATAAACGATTGGTTTGATGGTTGATAGGTTCGTAAAAAGCATTGACTCAAAAAATCTGAGTTATCATGTGTTTTTTTGGTCGCGAAAGCTATGGTTTAAGGGTATTTGGTATCAAAACAGTTGAAAGTGGGTGAGATCCTAGACAGTTTGATTTCAGGTATTTGGGTCCTAAAATTTATGTAGATTGATGATCAAGCATCACAACAAATGGGAGAGTTTTATCGACAAAGTCAAACGGCTGACAAACGACACATGAGTTACCCATGGACCCACAACTCTGGTCATGTCCAATGATTATTCAATCGTCAAAGTTTGGGGATCAATAAGTTTGAGCCATACCCAAGTGGGAGTCCATCCTACATCCCCCAAAGTCGATGGGTTTTTTTGATCCACTTTTGGTGTACGCTTCAATGCCGAAAGTGATGAATTGTCTGGTTCCATTGATGCTCCATGTTTCAATCCATGCCCGTTTGGCTGGCTCAAAAACCGGGGATATCTTTTGGATATTAAGATTAACAGTGTCAGTGACACAATCCATTGGGATGTACTGAATATAGCATCTATACATTTCTGGGACCCCAAAGTCACCATGTGACAGGGTTTATCCTACCCAGAAACATCAGGAACCATTAGATTTGGCACAAGATGCAACTGTTAAGAATGACAGTGCCAGGGTTTCCCATCATCAGAGATGTGACGGCCCAGCATCTCATTGAATTCATTGAATGATTGAGGGGATGTAGTGGGTCACCCTTCATTTTCAGCCGGTTCTGTGGGATTTTGAGCCGAGGTTCTGAACTATCAAGCAACAGGGTGATGGTCAAAATTTGGGAACCTGTGGTTTGGTAAGTACCAAGATGTGTGGCCTTCGTTGTTCCGAAATTCTCAGTCCCGTTGGGGGGTGTACCAAAACTATGCTGGGAGACATGAAAAGTCTAGCAGAGTCTAGCTGGTCTATTTGGGAATGTTCTCCTAGCAAGATTTTGGGGTGTTTGCTTGATCCGTTGCCACATGTAAAACGGCATCCCCGGCATTTGCCCCAGAACTGCCTCAACCAAGGCCCGAAGTTTGATTATCTCTTGGATGTTGGCTGCACTGATTGAAGTGCTGGACTCACATTCGGGGGAGGAGGGCAGGGAAGGATCGTCTTGATGAAGCTGAGCTTGGGCCAAGTGCTTCGCAATTTTGAATGGAAAGAAAAGTAAAAAAGCGAAAGTTGAACAAGATCAAGATGAGTCTTTTGGTGCTTGATCAAGTTGATTGCTGTTCCTCTTTCTGAGGTCATAGATGCTGTCTCTGCTAGAGGTGCCATGGTGCCGGCTGTCCGGTTGTGAAGTTGTGAGAGCCTCAAGATAGGTAAGAATTTCATTGAATTTCTAAAAGAAATAGTTGGTGACTCTAGGGGCTTTATACTACCCAAATCTCCCCAGCATTCGGGGAAAGAGTCTTTTTCGGTTTAGATTGAAAAGCAACAGCTTTGCACCATCAATTTGGACTTTGTCGAGCAAGAAGGCAGGTCCAAGCTGGTGATCAGACCAAAGATTGTCTCACTTAGGCAGGAGCCTGGGAGTGATGAGTCAGATTTGGCAGGGAAGAGCTTTTATGGCAACTGCACAGGTACAATTTTGAATATGCAAGCATCCAATATCCAATATTTTTGTTGCTTCTCAATCTTGACCCATCACCCAGAAACTGCGCTGGTGAAAGCTCCTGCCGATCAGCTTGACGGCCATGTCTCTTTGCTGTGGGACTTCAGATCAACAGATGCTCATGAAAGGCGAAGATGAAGCAGAGGCAACGGGGGTGGCCGTTGTTCAGTTGCCGCTTCCTAAAGGCATCCTGCTGTTGACCTTCAGTGACTGGAGCGTTTGGCTTCAAACTTGTTTGAGCCTCACTGCAGTGATCTACGTGTGGCTTCTGCCATGGTTGCAGACCACAGCTTGGGCGCATACATGCCAACCAGAGACCGTGGAAGGTGAAGTCTGGGAATATCCGCACTGTGCGTATTTGATCGACTGGAGTTGGGTCCGGAAGATCTTGGAGTTCCTGCATTTCAACACTTGGTTTGAAGCAGGTGCTAGTGTCTCAGATTACATCGCCAATGCTCAAGCCACAGGTGGCATGGCAGCATGCGAGTTTTGGCCTTGCATGTTTTTGTACCTCCCAAATCGCTGGGTGGATAGCCCGGGCGCCTACATCTCCTTGATCATCTTCCAGGTCTTCTTTGGTTTGTTTCTGATGAATCCTGTGACCTCTGGCCTTTGCATGCACACGTTGGTGGTCGGGATCTTTTGCAATGCCGGCTTGGCTCACACGTTCATCATGGGGTTTCACTTGGATCGCCTGCCAAGCTGGAGAGCTCGTGCTTGCAAAATCTTCCGGGTGGGTGCCATCCTGGGCTTTGCCGGGGTGATTTTCACGGGAATGGTCTGCCTCATCAGCAGTTGGATTGGAGCCAATGCGCCCTTCTTCTTCTGGTTCTGTGAATCCCTGGGGCTTAGTTCCATGTCGCTGTTTGTAATTTGTTTTAGGTATGAAGATGTGAGCCAGCTGCCTCACTGATAGCATCAAAGAATGATCCTGTCGGAGGCACTGCAGAAAAATGGCTATGCAGTTTCGTTCGGTGAGCTTGTTTCGTTCCATGATGTTCCTTGCATGCCAGGGGTGAGGTTTTGAGCCTCGACCCAAATTCAGCTGAAGTTTTGGACCCCAAAATATGGCCGTACCCCAGTACCCCAATGAAAACTCAGCTCCACCAAAAGGTGACCTTGATCATTTCGCGGCAGCTGTTGCCGTCGTGCGCCGGAGCCGCTGCTGTTGGATACAGCACAATGCTGTGTGAAGAAGCAAGGGTCCCTTTTTTTGCGTCCTTTCTGTTGGACTGTGCAGTTTTGACATCGAAAAGTCAAAATCGGATTGAAAATGGTGGGAAGTTCTAATACGATCTCCAATTGTCCAATCAGTTGGCTCTGGGTCAACAGAATTTGCATCCGGAAAACTAGTCTTGTGCAAGAGCCTTGCCATGCTGGGACAAAACAACCCACATCCGCACTTGTCTTCGCCAGAGCAGGTACTTTGCACCACGTTTCTCCTTTCGCTGCTCCCTCAGACAAACTGCGTGTCGTAGATTTTGTTGGAAGTTGTTTTTTCTTTGGTGTATGTATCTTCAGCCAACCCAGAAACGATCCCTATGTAATAATATCTTATCGGATCTTAATCATTCCAATTTTTACAAATTAATTGAAGGTTTCTTGTTGAACCTTCACTATCGACTGTTCCTGGGAGGTCTCCCAAGCTATCCCCCTGACTTCTCACCCAAGATCTTGTTGAAATTCATCAATCATCATGTGATTCCAGTTCACGGAGAGGGCTCTTGGACCAAGGCTGTTGATGTATGTGATTTCCATGCTGGCGGTATTGTGGACACCCTCACCTAGCGCAGTTGTAAGGCGAGAGTTTCGCAGGGTGAGCACAGTGTATCGTTTCATCAGGCAGCTGATCCACCCTTTTACAATGAATGATCCATACATTCAAGCTTTTAAAAAGACAGTTCCACAGATTCCACAGGCATTGTTTCCATATTGAGCCAATTCAACCGACTGAAAAAACATTTTTAGTGGCTTGACGTGGGCTCCATAAAAAGTGCCATTGACCTGGTCGCACTTGGGGACACTTCGACTAAATGTGTGAAGTAACTTAACATAATTCAGTCATATCTTGAGCAGCTTTGTGTAATGAGTTGGAATCCATACTTTATTGGGGATTGTCATACCAGATGACCACCATATACCACCATTAGAGATCGGAATTAAATGACCAATACAAGGATTCCCAATGATGATGGGATGACTTTCAAAATCAAAAACCCGTGTCCGGTAGATCCTGTAAGCCGACAGGAGAGCCTCCCAAAGGGCTTTGGCTTTCCCCTGCAGCTTCTTGATCACAGTCCATTGCTTAGTTGTCGCCACATAGCTAGCTGTCAAGCCAGAGAATCGCAAGTAGACTTGCAGGAAGACAAAGCAAGATTCCTCGATGCTTCAAGCTTTTGATCCCTATTCTTGGGTTAAAAACGTACCTGTACCCGAGACAACCAGAACTTCATGTGGTTTGATTGAAAAAGTTTTTCCAGATTCCTGAAAATTCTTGCTTGGGGAACGTGTCGTTTATTTCTGGGTTGTTAGGTAAAGGTGTTTGGTCATACCACGACAGTGGAATCTATACCATGACAAGATATTGGGCTAGGCAATATGATTCTAAGGTTCAGTTGTGGAGTTGTTGAAGTTTGCAAAAATTCTGGTCGTTTCTCCTGGGAATCCTGGAGGTGTTTCCGCAGTGGCTGCTCTACATCGGCATGATGCCGAAACATCATTGGCCGGACCCTCGGCCGCTGTCGCCGTCGCCAAGACCATGGCCCAAGTTTTGCCCTTTTTGACCAAGGTTCCGGCACGTAGCCACGCTGGCGGTGTACAGCAATGGTCGGGGACCAAGATGTGACTGTGGACGATCTTGGTTTATCTTGGTTTACCATGGTTTGTCTTGGTTTCATATTTTTGTAAACATCATTGCTGGAGCGTCAGTCTAGGGAGAAAAAGCTCAGCTGGTGCCAATCCAGGCTGGGTCAACTCAGCTGTTTACAGCTGGCAGAACAGACACATTTGCCAGAGGCTCAGACTTTACTAATTTGGTCCCAAAATCGAATATTTTCCTAACATAAGATGTTGAAGACAGGACTAACCAATGGCTTTGGGCCTGAGTTGTGGGACCTGGCCCGCATTTTTCAGGCGGCGTTGATTGGAGGCGGGGCTCCTTTGCAGAGCTGCGCTTGCATGGCAGCTCCGTGATGCTCCGTGTTCATGTTGCGTCAGGAGAGTGCAAAGGGTGGGAAGACACTCGCAGGAGAATGGCCACTTGCATTGGTGAAAGATTCTTGAAATCTGGGATGATTTGGGTCTGTTTAAAATCTGCAGTTCCCGAACTCACATTCCATAGTCTACTTGTCTACTTGATTTGAGTGCCAGGGTTTGGACATAGGATGACATAGGTACTTTTATGTCAAGTGGCGAGGTGTTTGATCTGTATACTGCAACCCAAATGATTCAATTGTGACAGCATAACTTTTGTTGCGAAGTCTAGCACGAAACTGAAAATCTGAGGCCGATCTTCCCGATCTTCGCTTGGCCAATCGTTTCACGTGGGCTTTGGCCGTGTGTCAAGGTTCTATCCACAGACGGTCTTATGGCAGCAGTGAAGGAAATCTGACAAGGGAAACACGCTGATGTCATCATGTTTCACTTGCCCTGACGAATTTATATACAACATATATATATACGGAGCCTCATAGTATATATAATACCATATAATATAACATAATATATATATAATATATATATATAACATATATATATATATATAACACATATATATATATATATGTTATATGTAACATGTAGATACAGTTGATTTATGTTAACTGTATTTGTTGTGTCGCACTCTCGTCTCGTTTGCTCTCTCGTTTGCCTCAGGTCTCCTCAGAGGCACTGAGTGAGTCCAGCAAGGAGACAACAAATTGCGAGGCCGCCAGCGCGGCCAGTGGTCGAGGCGAGCTGGGATTGCACTTCGAGTTCCATGGCGAGGGATGTGAAGAGCTTTGTAACTTGATTCAAATATATTCAACTGATTCAACTGGTGAGGATTTGAGGAATTGGTGAGGATTTGACGACCTTGACGACCTTTTTCGCATCTTTGGGTTTTTAGTGATTTTTATGGCTGCTCATGCCGGAAAGAAATTTTGGCAATGCAGGTTGCGGGATTACGTGCCTCTTAAGATATGTTCTTGGGGTCTTCGCCGTCTTAGCCCGCAACCTGTGGGAATGATGGACTTTGGAGCTGCCAGCCTTTCAGCCTTTCAGCCTTTCAGCCTTTCAGCCAGCAAGGTATCAATGCGCACATCGACAGCTACGTTCTGCTGCAAGGTCATGCGATGACTTTAAGGCAAGATGGTCTTCTGTGGTTTTCGACCAGGCCGCTGCTTGGCCATGTCCCAGGGATATAAAGTTTCTAGCAAATTGCAGACAGAAAAAACGATCCTGAAAGATCCAAAAGATTGGTTTTGAAGATGTTTGAAGATTGTTTTTGGAGGGAAGATGTTGACAATTGTTAGCTTCAGATTGCATGTTCGGCTTTGAGGTAGTAAATGTTTGGATTCAGGCCAGCGGCCTGTTTTGAAGTTATGATGTTTCATCCACCCTCTCCAAGGATTTGGCTGGATGTTACAAACATTCTCGGGGACAATTGGGCAGAGGGTGGTGGATCAATCAGCCGCTGGGTGGCATTTGGATTCCAGAACAAAAAGCTCTGAGGGCTAGTACTTGGCGTATTCTGCTCATCAGGACATGGTTCAAGTGGAGACATAGTGCCAGACTTGCATTTCTTCGTCATATCTCATTCTGTCATTGTGGTGGGATCGATGACTGCAATTTCTTGACCTTTGGCTATCGGCTGTGCGAGGTGGGCACATCCAAGTAGAGTCCCTTGACAGCACGCAGAAATCAAATCGCACTGTCAGCATCCGGTCGAATATTGGGTCAGTAGTCTTTCGAGAGCCTTGAGAGTCAAGGTACTATCGGAGCTTTGGTCAACGCGGGCCTTGCAAGTCTCTGCAGCTACCATTACACTCATTACACCCGGGGCTTTGGCTGGTCTCCGAGTCGGCAGAGAGAGCTGTGAGGAACTTGGAGATCTTTGTTTAATTTTTTGTCAAACAGCACTAGGTGGAGGTCCGTTTTTGGCTTTGCTCCTGAGGTGTCACTGGTCCCCATGTCCGAAATGCGGTCCGTGCACTCTCCTTCAGAAGAAATTTTCACGGTGCTTAGTCCAAGCCACAGTCTGGACCTTGGCCGCGCATTCAAATGGGACAAAATCGAAAGAAATCAGCGCACATGCCAATATGATTTCCAAGTGGTTTCCAAGTCATTCATGTAAAGACAGAGGTCAATAACATACACAAACCCTTCAACAACCTTCAACACATGGAAGAAATGCGCAGGTGCCTCAAGCGCAAGCATTCAGAGCGGTGACTCCCACCGGCGAGAGGTTGATGGTTGGGCCGCCTTCCTTAGCTGAGACGAAGCCCAAAGATGGCCCAGTCAGAAGCTGCCTTAGCCAAGTGCCATGACTCCATTCTAACTGCTGCTGAGTTGAGAAAGTAGTTTGGAGAGTTTTTGGGGAGTCCTACCATGCACAACAAGGCGGGATAGAAGCGAAGGAGGCCAACAGAATAATGGAGAAGAATTTGGTTTAGGGAGTGCAGGTTGGAAAAGTAAAACGCGCATGCGCCTATCCATATCCATCGGCAGTCTAACCTATCCTGTAATCTGTCCTCCTCTGAAGTATCCCACCCCTGCACTTCCTTTACCTCTTTGCCCTCTCTAAATTCTCTCTATCTTCTCTATCCTGACTATCTACGTCCTGTCAGTCTATCCTGTCTATCCCATCCTATCCCACCCATCCCATCCTAACCTACCTAGTCCCATCCACTCAGTCCTATCATCCCTGTCTATTCCATCCAACCCCTATCCCATATCCCCATCCCCTGTCCCCCTTCTCTGTCCCCTTTATCCCGTCCCTTTATCCTACAATCCTGCCCCCTTCTCCTATTGCTGCTCTCCCACTGCCCTTGCCCCTATCTTACTATCTCCTACTAGTCTGAGTTTGGGGCTGCGATCCTTGCGCAGTCTATCCAAGCATTCCGTCCGTAATCTTGTTATCATATCTTACCCGGCTATCCTACTATCCCTCTTACAAACTGCCTTTGCCGCCTTTGGTGCCCTCCAACACCACGCCAAGGGACATCTGTCAGTTGGTTGAGGCTGCGCGACGTCTCTCATTCTGACCAAGCGAAAGAGAAAGGCGGACCTGGGAAGCTTTGTCTCCTAGCCTTTGTCATACAAACATCGTCCTGTCCATTTCACGCCGAGAATCCCCAACCAACACTACCAAGATGAGACAAGCTGGTTAGCAACAAGAGAACACAAGAAAGGCGGACCTGGGAAGTGCCGCGCCTCCACGTTCTGCGTCTCAGCCAAAGCGGCTAAAGAAGGCAACGCCACACCCATAGGGCAACAGGCTTATTCGTCCCCTTGTCTCCTAGCCTTTGTCGTCCTGCTTGCAAACGTGGTCCTGTCCAGGTGACACCGAAAACACCCGACCAACACTACGAAGATGAGACAAGCTGGTTAGCAACGAGACAACAAAAGAAAGGGGGAGCCCGCAGGAGTCGAGCCTCCACGTTTTGCGTTTCAGCCAAAGCGGCTAAAGAAAAGCGAACCTGTTTGTTGGCGATGGTGCCCAGTAACAGCAACTTGTGGTTGCTGTGGCGGCCTTGGTGTCAGTGGCTGCTGGTTCTCAGGGTCTGCATTATCAAGGGCATCCTCAAGGTCAAACTCAGGGTCCTCAGGGACCGGTGGCAACTCAGCGTCCTCAGGGACTGGTGAAAGTTGCTGACCTTGTTGTCGTGGTTGAGCTCCTTGTTGCAGAGGGCCCGGAGAACTT
>Ga0126342_10002786_pt1 | contig 27922 bp, 42 predicted proteins | sample Cyp1metagenome_FD_92528 | JGI IMG/M metagenome (GOLD analysis project Ga0126342, IMG submission 92528) | Coral microbial communities from Lord Howe Island, Old Settlement Bay, Australia - Cyphastrea 1 metagenome | ecosystem: Host-associated > Invertebrates > Cnidaria > Coral ... | reverse complement strand
GCTGGCTGCTGGCTGCTGGCTGCTGGCTGCTGGCTGCTGGCTGCTGGCTGCTGGCTGCTGGCTGCTGGCTGCGCGCTGCTGGCTGCTGGCTGGTGGCTGCTGCTGGCTGCTGGCTGCTGGCTGCTGGCTGCTGCTGCTGCTGCTGCCGCCGCCGCCGCCGCCTGCTGCCGCTGCTGCTGCTGCTTCTGTTGTTGAAACTAAGATGAACTGGAGTTCTGCTGCCAGTCTTGCCCATAGTTAATAGTTGTCCTTCTGCCGTTGATGCTGCTCCATCTGTCAGGAGTTGATCTGTGATTGTTTGTGGTGATGCTTCTGCTTGGGCTAGCAGACTTGGGAATGCTGCATTGATGAACCCTGCAAATGCTGTGAATCGATACTTCCATTTTTCAAATTGGGAGTAGTTGCCGTCGTATGTTGGTGGGGGTATTTTGTACTGATGCGTTGTCCTCACTTGTTCCTCTGCCATTGTTGCTGCAGCTGTTGTTGTACTTGTTGATACTTGCCTTACCTGCTGATGCTTGTTTGCTGTTGTTACTTCGAGCTCACCCTGATGATCTTTCCAGGGATCACTGCTCCGCTACCATGTTAAAACGCAGAGCTGATGTGCCACTGATGCAGGCAGTTGGCTCTCTGATGTTTTAAGGGCCCTGATGTGCCCAGATGTCGTGGACACATGATGTGTCTCAGATATACCCTGCATGATGTACATGAGGAGATGTGCATGAGGATGCATAATGGATGCATGTATGTTAACAAAATGGATGGATGGACGGATAGATAGATAGACAGATGGACAGACAGACGGACAGACAGACAGACAGACAGATAAATAGATAGATAAATAGATACGTAGATAAAATATATAGATAAACAAATAGATAAATAGATAAATAAATAAGATAGATAGATAACTTGTATTTACGTATGCTTAGTTTTAAATGTATGTATATGTATATATACTTATATGTATTTATATGTACGTATATATGTATGTATCAAAATAAAATAGGTGATATATATATATATATGTTTTATGATTCTTATGTGAACATTTGTGTGCAGTTTTTATGCTTTAGCTGGATGCGTGCTGACTACAGACCAGAGGTGGGCATGTTTTTGTGGCCCTGGATGTCAAGGGATGCTACCGCAGCAACGCTGGATCCGTTTGGTCAATTCCTATCCTAATTTCTTTGTTGTTTGAGGAGATGTTGTGCCATAGGCCTGATGGTTCGGGAACTCAGATGTGCTGGGCCTGTAGTCTTTCAGAATCCTCCAGGGTATCCGGTAACCGCGACTGTGGTTCTGTGAGGTGGTGGCATTCCGGGTCAGCTTGGTGCAAGACTTTGCTGTTGCTCAGAAAGGTCGCTTCACCACGTCGCTGGGCGATTTTGCAGGGTGGATGGGTCATTGTGCTAGAGCTATGCAGTGGTTGGGGAAAGAAGCGACTCAAACCTTGTACCCAGTATGACATATTCTGGTTGTCACCAAAGGCGAAAATTGTGCCTCCCAATTCATCCTGAGACGACAGAAATCCAGCCCGGTTGTTGGGCGATGCCAGAGACCAAGGAGTGGTTCCAAAGTCAGTGACTACAAATACGACATGGCAGAGCAGCAGGACAGAGAGCATACAACCCTAACGAAGTCATTTTCGAGACTGAGAGAGGGGCGTAGCTGAGAACATCATAACGTGAGCAGTTGATGCCCCAAGCTTCCTTGGAGACGGGCATGCACCCTCATGGCAACGTTCCTGCATCCTCCAATAGAGTATATAGATCAGCTCCATGTACTGAAAGAGATCATTCTTGATAGAGTGTCCTTCTCTCATATTCTCGTACGAATCAGATGTGAATCATATGCGAGCTCAAGGACGAGAGCGTAGCTTTATCGCGCGATGTTGTGGTGAACGACATCCGTGACTTGAATGAGCGCCTCGGGTGGAGCAGTCAAGTCGACAAAGACTGGAGCCGGATCCGGTTGTGTTAGTGACTGTTAGTGTCCCTTACTGTCCCTGTGCAGTGGATTTCTTTGTGTTTGGTGCTGTTGAGCCAGTGGTGTGGCAGTTTGGTTGGTCCAGCAACTGTAATTCCCTGAGATTTGCACGAACGACCCAAAAGGTGGGTATTTATTGGTGTATAGCATGACCCATCCTGCTGCATCTCACAGTCATTCTTGAGGCTGTTGAAGATGAACGATCCCATCTGTCCAGATGCTCCTCGATTTGCATTTCTAGTTTGGAAAATCCGGGAAGCAGAACAACAACATTGACCAGAATGAACCACAACCCTGCCATACCCTGCCATACGCCCTGAGATGGCCAACGGGCCCAGGAGAATGTCCTGCTGATGGCCATCACCCTGGACAATGGTACTCGGATAGAGCGGCCCACAGCAGAGGACTGTTTTTGCGGAGATGCCATGGGCTAGTTTTGGGACAATTCTTGGAGAATTATATTGGAAAATGTACGTATGAAATCGTATGAAAACATAGAAAATCGGTTGAAAGTTGTGGAAAATCAGATGGCCACAGGACCTCAAGGTGTTGAAGCCAACGAAGCTGAGACCTGTGGTCTTCCATTGGAAGGATATGAGTGCCTGAGCAGGAACCACTTGGCCGCTGTGAGGTTTTCGGTTCGACATTTTGATAAAATTTTTAAATTCCCTTTGGAGCAAAGTCTAGAGTCTAGGGTAGCTTTGGTCCCCGAATCAGTTCTGCTGCGTATCCTTTTTTACATCCTTTTGTTCTCAATTTTCCAAGTGGAGATTGCATTTAAAGGATCTAAAGAGTCTTGGGACCCGCAGCGCGCAACACATCGCAGCAACACCATTTCTAGCAGTCACTCTCTGGGTCCAAGGCAAAGACCAGACCAACGCTCCAAAGGATTATGACGAGACGCTCAACCTCCAAGTGCAGTGCTGCATGAGTTCTGAATTCACTTATAGAACCATTTAGTCAACGGACAGCTAACAGCATGATCAAGGGTCATCTTCAGTTCTTGCATCTGAACGTGCTCATGATGAAAAAACCCGGCCTATTCTTCACGTCTTCTTAGAAGTGAGCCTTCATGTGGCAGGGGGGTTCTTTTGGGATTCATGATGATGCTGGTTCATGCATGCTATTGCATGCTCCTGCTTTGGGGAGGTCAACCATAGTCACGGTTCGCAAGGGCGTGGCATGGCGTGGCACTCCTTCAGTGTGTTTGCCAAGGATTATTCAGCGCTTGTTGAGCGCAAGCCCCACAGACATGGAGGAGCTGATTCGAGCAAACTGGTTCCTCTTCTATGGTTAGCGTGTAAGATCGTGTAAGGCTTGTGGAAATGTAAGCACGGGGTACACTGAGTCAGGTTCAAGTGTAGTTCATATTTTAAATATTTTTTTATTCCCTTAGAGTCCAGAGTGTGCGAGAAAGTGGGCCCTATATTCGGCAGATCATTGATTGGCTCTCGTCCTTGTACCAATGGACCAAGGAAAATGTTTGACAAGGCCTTCTACTTTCGCTTGTACAATCTGCGGGACAGCTGGGTGGGCCGGTGGTGCTGGCTGCGTGATTGAAATCGGACGAGCTGGGTACAGAAAGTAACGCCATTTGGCCAAGTTGAGTAATTAAGAAAAAGTGTAAACTTATGTTGGGGAAATTGCCGCAAGGAGACCCTTTCAGACAAGCACATTGGCTACCAGCTGCTGTTTTGGCACATGAAAGCTGCAAGCTTCAACTGAAGATTGTTTTGTCTTTGCCACTTGCGTAATAAATTGTAAACAAAACAAATGATTCAAGACCTGAAGCAGGACCTGAAGTAGGACCTTAAATCGACAGAGGAGGAGTAGAGTACATAATAAGTATCACTGCAACATGAACGATTGTAGCTTTTAGTTTTGATGGACAATCACCGGAGTATGGACAGACATTGTGAATAAGCCATTCCCTTGCGTCTTGCAATGGTTGCCGCCGGCTCTCGCGGAGCTTCACGGGACAGCAGCAACTTCATCCCAGCTGTGGGAAACTTCAGCGTTCAGTACAATTTCACTTCGGCATCTGCAGCTGTCAGCTTTTTGAACGACCCAGGATGTTTGGCTGAAACTCTCCGGGCAGGTATCAATCCCACTAAAGCGGGCAGTCGTAAATCAGATATAAAATCATATGTATTTTAACATTATATTATATATATATATATATTATAAACATGATATACCCTCATCCTCTGTGAGCAGTATCCCCCTTCCGCGTCAACAGGATACTTGGAGCACTCACTCTTCACGGAGCCGAAATGGAGTAAAGATATGACCCCAGCAGCAGTTTTTGTTGGTGCGATGCTGGGCATGCTCCTCATGGGTCGCCTGGGTGACACCCTTGGAAGGACCAGAGCTTTGCAGGTGAGATTTTGCAAACAGTTTCTTAAGTTTCTTCCTCATTGCTGCTGGCTAGGCATGACGCATGACAGACGTGCAACAGTCTGCTCGCTATGTCACAGTGCTTCAGCCCTTTGGACCCTGTGATAGGTGACTTTGTCTCTCACAGTGCTGGGGGCACTGATCCCTGCGTGTGCTGCTGGCTCTAGCGACATAGTGACTCGGCCTGGGTATTGAAAGGAACAGACAGTTAATTTCCTTTGAGTATTGTACTACCTCTGCAAACATCTATCACGCTGACTTGGATTCAATGGCTGGTTGCTCTCTGCTCAGTATGTTCTTTCCTAGCTGTAGCTGGTGTGCGGCATCATGATTGCCAAAGCCATAGAGATATAGTTTGATGTGTCCAAAGACTTTGACGGATCACAAGGTTGCCGGTATATCACCTATTTCCATACAGTCTATACAAATCCTCTTGTGGGATCAGCAGACACCTAGGTCTATGGCACGGTCCTCTTCGGACGCTTGGTGCTAGGTGTTGGTGTTGGTGGTATTTATCCGCTCTCTGCGGTGTCATCTGCCGAAGGTTGCCATGAGGGGTCTGCGAAGGGCAAGCACGTGGCGCAGGCGTTCTTCTTCCAAACAGTGGGTCAAGTTGCTCCGTATTTGGTGGCCATGCTTCTGCTCGCCCTCTTTCAGCCATCAACTCCAGCTGCGTGGGTGCCACAACTTCAGTTTCGACTTCTCTTCGCTTTAGGCCAGCAGGAAACAGCTCTCCCCAAATCTGCATTGCTTCAATTTTGCTTCAGCTGATTCCAAGAAAGTCACAACGGCAGGATGACAGGATGATGACAAACCATCTTCTCTTATCTTCCTTTCACATTATCTTCGTTTTGCATCGTTTTGCAGCATTTGTATGCATTTTTCATGTTTTTTCCTGTGAGGTGCCATTCCGGCCCTTGTAGTGCTGCTCGCATCCCTCCAAGCAGAGGATTCGGAGGAGTTCCAGTCGCAGCATCTCTCCGCAACAGTTGGCTTCAAGCGTGGGGTGATGAAGACGCTGCTGGGCACCGCGGGAACGTGGTGTCTGTACGATTTGGCCTTCTATGGCACCACCATTTTTACTCCCACCATCTTGATGCGCATGTGCATTACAGGCAGGTAAGATTGGAAAAGCTGACCTCGGAATACATAATTACCCGAGCATACCCGAGCTTTAGGTTCTGTGAAGCAGTTTCGTCCCAAAAGACAAGGCATTTCCAGTGGTCAAATCATTTCACCACCCCTTAGATCCAACGAATTTCACCCAAACCTCCTTTGTCTCTTTGTGGCGAAGGTGAGGTGCACCCAGATGGCAAATGTTATCAAACACTGGCACAGACCTCGAAGCAGTCTGTTTCTGGGCATGCATTCTTTTAGCAATGAGTAATCTTGGAAACAGGCGCGGAATGTGTCACACACAGGCACACGCACACGCACACATGCACCAACCACCCAGTACTCTTTATCTGGTGATATAATACAAGGCTAAATTGACGTACATTCCTCAACACAGATTCAGCAAGATGTTGAACTCCTGGAGAGGGCGATGGAGAGAAGGAGATGCACAAGCTAACACAAACAGATCCCTGGCAGACGTAGAAAAGCGAGGGCAAGTGTGAGGTAGTTCGCTCTGCGACTGCCACCGAAACAGGAGAAGTCGGTACAACAGACACTTGCAGCGACAACAGCAGGGAATCTCGCCAAATGTGTTTCAATTCTGCATGTGAAAGAGACCCCAAGGAGAGTTCACGGATGTTCACAGTGCAAGTTCAAAACAGTTCTTATCCTTTGTTGCTGCTTGAACTTCTAGGCTTTGATCTCGGCCATGGGTATCCCTGGATGCTACGCTGCTGTGCTGCTGGCAGAGCGGATGGGTTGCAAACGTCTGAACACCTATGGTTTCCTGCTGCTGAGCGCAGCCTTTGCAGGGCAGGCCATTGCGTGGATGCTTGTACCTGAGGCTCACATTTTGCAATTTGCTCCTTGGTTCGTACTAAAATCACTGATCGACTGCGGATTCTGTGCAATTGGTTGCACGTTGCATTTTACCCATTGGCTCCGTAAAGCACCCTGTGTAAGCATTTAAGATGTTTGCGAGCAGTCACTCTTGGCTCATGACTGTTGAATGGCAATGCTTTTGTTGCATTTGATTGTGTTTCCCATTTTTCGCTCTGCCAAATCTCACGCTTAATGAGTCAAGAGCTAAGAGGTTCTATTTTGTATCCTCACTATGCTCCTGAACTTTGGTCCCAGCCTGGGCACCTATGTGCTCCCAGCGCTTTGTTTCCCGACTACAATACGCAGTACCTGTCACGGGCTCTCGAGCACTGGTGGGAAGATCGGTGCAGTGATTGGCACCCTGATTTTCGAGCCGATCAGCGATAGTGCGCTCAGCTGAACCGAACATTTTACATTTTTTCGTTCACATATTGATACATTATGTGATACATATGATTCATGATACATATGATACATGATGTCTTGCAATCTGTCTGCATGGCTCTCTATGGTTCTCTTCAGGTCCATTGGGCGTTCCTGGGGTACTTTGGCTTCAATGCATCACCTGTGTGCTTGGCGCGGTGGTTTCTACAGCCTATTTGAAACATGATTGGGAATACGAGCAATCGCCGGAAAACCATAGCTTCCGCCGCAGCCACATCTCAGGCTCGTTGGAAGTGGCATGGCCGGTGCAGGTAGACTGAGAGGATTTGATCTAAGTCACGATTTGGCCAGAGCCAAGCGCCGGGTTCACAGAAATAATGTGAACCTGCGTGGCCGTGGCTCATCAGAAGTCAGATTCTATGAGGGGAGAGCTTTCCCCGAAACCAGCCATATGTCGCAAACTGCTCCAAGGAAATCTGGAAGATCTTGGACCGGTGGAATGTCTTCAAGGCATTAGCTGGGACCTTCTAGAATTCACAAACTAGGTGAAGGTGGGGTTTCGAAGACATTCTGTCGTTTCCGCCTCGCCTGTGAAAACAAGGCTTGTAGTGGTGGAGGGAGCAAGATGACTCAACGTCTTCTCGTCCCTGTCAGTGTCATTCCCGCAGAACTCTGGTGGGTAGGTGGAGCTGCAAAGCTGGGTGACAAGTGATTTGGTTACCCTGCAGGCAACTGCAACCAGTTGACATGATTGATATCCACCATACATCACCATACTCTAGATCATCCTCAGGCATCTGCTCACTGACCAATCTGTGGCGGCAGGAAGACTGTGAGGACCCCATGCTGAAGCAGAAGATGCACAACTTAGAGAAGATGACCTTAGCTGCTTGGCTTCGTTCGCATAGGAGATGTTGGCGAAGACATGTTTCTTTGCATAGTTTTTTGGTAAAGCTTGTGTGCAAAGCAGGTGTTTAGACAAGGGTCAAGGGTCTCATGGGCTGCCCATCACGTGGTATCCAGGGGCTTCCCAGGATTTGATGCAGAAGGCGCAGGAGCAAACCAGTGCTTCGTCTCAGCACAGCTGGGGAAGGTGTGGGAATTTGATTTGTCAAGAAAAGGAGCAGTTGTCTTCGTTGTCTTCAGAAATTGGATGGATCAGACTTGATCAGACCCGATTGTCATTTTGACTCCAGCCGAGATGCAACCGCTGAGGAAAGAAACTCCCAGAACATCAAGCAGACGCGCAAGCCATTTTGAACGCTTTGGTGGAGGCACAGCTTGCAAGCATTTTTGCTGACATATAAGACTCGGATCAAAGCTGATTGGATACCGATACAAAAATATGATGGGACGCTTTATCTTGTTGTGAGTATCCGAGACTCAGGCTTGCTTTCCTAGCACACTAGCCACAACACACAACACAATCAAACACAATCAAACACAATCAAACACAATCAAACACAATCAAACACAATCAAACACAATCAAACACAATCAAACACAATCAAACACAATCAAACACAATCAAACACAAGCTCATTTTTGGGCGGTCAGTGCAAGCATTCGCAGGCACAGTTTGAGAAGATATCACGCTTGTCAGGAGGATGGTTCCACGCTCTTGTGGCCTCCGCCACCAGAAGCATACACCCGGCTGGCAGAGGCGTAGTTGGGAGGGTTCACTGCTCCATATCCACTCCTGTTTATGTCGAGAATTGAGAGCAGCATCTGATATATATATATATAATCAAATTTATCAAGATCATTGAGGTTTATTGACCTGACCGCGGTTATGTGGGGCACGGCTGCTGTGCAGCTTCCTCCTGAGAGCTGAGATGCCCGCCTCTGAGGAGGTTACCCTGAGAGCGACACGAAACAAGTACGAGGACGAGTGGGCGACAAGGGGTGACAGGGGCGTGACAAGGGCACGACAGGGGGCATGGCAAGGGGCCATAACAGGATGCGTGACTAGGGGCGTGACAGGGGCATCACAGCGGGCGTGATATGGTGCGTGACAGGATGTGTGACAGGGGGCAAGGGGGAGTGACAGAGGCGTGACGGGGCGTGACAGTGGGCATGACAGGGCGTGACAAGTGACATGGTGCTTAAGACTGACCTTTGAAGCTTTTGTATGTATGTATTGTATTGTATTTGTATTGTATTTGTGTTGTGTTGTACTGTATTGGATGTATTGCATGTATTGCATGTATTGCATGTATTGCATGTATTGCATGTATGCATGTATGCATGTATGCATGTATGCATGGCTGTATGCATGTATGCATGTATGCATGTATGCCTATATGCATGTATGCATGTAATGTATATAATGTAATGTCGTTGTCGTGTAGTGTAGTGTAATGTATTGCAATGCAATGATATGGTATGGTATGGTGTGGTATGCATGCATGCACACACACACACATATATATATATACATACATGTATAGTGACTGATACATAAGCAGATCGAAACCCAACAAACTGAGTGTGCTTACTGCTGGAGGATGGTTGGTTCGAGGCAGTTTTGGAGGTCTGCGAGCGCTTCGGTGACAAGATGCAGGAGCCATTGCAAGGGTCTGGAAGTACGTGAAGACCTTAGGCAAAGATTTTGATGGTGTAAAATCGGCTTGAGAGACAAAGGTCCTAAGAGAAGGAACAGCACCAGCTCTCCTTTCGTACACTTCTTACACTAATTACTGAATCTTGTGATCGGATAATGTGGATGTGAATAGGGCTGTTTGTCCCCTGCAATTTGCAAGCGACGTGCCAGAAGTCGGAGAACGAGATGGCGGGCATGGCACAAATAGCCATGCAACGGATCGTAACGGAATGGCTTCGCCACGACAGCCTTTGGGAGGCGAGAGATGTTGGGAGTGGGGAATAGTGAGGGCAGGCGAGCACAATATACAGCCAAAACCGATAGAGTCCGATAGAGATTCTAGAGATTCTAAAAGGTGCTTGAGCCACAGAGGCTCCTAGGACATGGTGGCTAGGGAGGCAGCGAGAGGATTGCGAACTTCAAGTGCGAAATGTTTGATGTTGGCAGTTAGGGCTGGCCTGCTCCAAAGGCTGTAGGGCCGTAGGGATGATGTACTCCAAATCTGTTTGGAGGATCCTTTGTTACCCATGCAGATGCCAGGAAACTGCAGAGGGTCGATTCCTGGGTCGACTGATGAGCATCTCCCATGAGCAGTGGCAAGAGCAGCAGCTCAACTCTGAATTATCATTTCTGTAACCAAGGGGTTTCTGCAAGAAATGCTAGCAGAGGCTCAAGGAAGACATGATACCACAAATGGATGGAAATAGACGGGCTGGATGAGTTGTTGACTACAGTAGCACACGTTTGGTCCATAGCAGCATTGCTTCTCAGAAAAACGCAGTGTAGCTTTGTGCCCCGAGGCTTTTCTACGAACAGGATCCATTGGATTCAGTTAAGCTTCGTGAAGAAATCAAGCATCTTGTCAAACGTTGGATCAGTGCTAGGTCACAATGGTGACAGCGTAGGATTGTGGATAGAAAACGGAGACAGTGAACAAGGGCGCAGCCACTGGGCTTGTGCATGCAACGTTGCGGGGGGAGGTTGAAAGAAATAGCCAATTTGCATTCATTTGCAATCATTTGATACTTTGCTCCATTTCACACTGTTTCAGGATTTACGGTTCAATATCCTTTCCATCGGGATTAGTTGATGAACTCCACAAAAAGTTGCCAACCAAACGTCTACATCTGACTTCCACCCGTTTCTGTGATGACATTGGGCTTCGGACGTGGCAGCACCAAGGATCATCAGCGAGACGCGAGCCACAGGCTAAGGATGGGGATGAGGAAAACAGTTGGATGCTGACTTTGTGGAAAGCAAAACTTATCATCAGGATTCCTCAAGACCTTCCGGTGATTTGCACACCTTCCTGCCAAAGGTTTCAATGTAAAAAGTTCAAACCACAGTTGGGTGGAGCCTTAGGTCATCGGTCTGCCTATGGGTAGCAAGCTGCAGATTTATGTGGCCAAGTACCTTCAGGCTTGACTTCTCCGGCCTAAAGATCCCTAGAGCCCCTGGCTGCCTGTTGTTCGGTGTTGTTCCGCTAGCTGCCTCGCCGCAACCAGGGGCTACTTCAGTTCATTGATGACAAGGATAAGTTGCTGGAGGAGATGAAGGATGGCGGAGCACCAGCAGAGGCTTGAACACGCAGCAACAGAAGACATAAAAAACATCACTCGATGCATCAAACTGATTGGTAGAGTCACCTGCAGGCTGCAAAGTGAAGCTTCAGCCGAAAAAAATGCAAAGGATATGCAAAGGGCACACTCAGTGGTGGTTGGAAACACCTTGCAGTGGAGGTAGGGAGATGCCTCTTAGATCCTCTTGGTGTATAGATTTCAGGGTGATTTCTGGCCACTGCTGCTGTCCTTTTTCGCGCGTGGCGGGGAGAAGCCAATAAGTAGCGATGAGATGCAAGGCATTGGCAGGGCTGATTCTTTTAATGTATGTTTTAATGATGGAGTAGCTGGTTTGGGGAGATCAGAAAGCTTGAAAAAGCATCAAAAAGCAAACATTTGACCAAGTACCACACCAATGGTTACTGGGTAGGGTCCTTCCATGTTGCCTCTTCCCCACGTAGACACCTGCTTGCCAGACTGGCACCTGGCTGCGACAGCAATTGTTCAAGGAAAGGATTGAACGATCAGGACAGTATGGTCAGAATGGTCTTATTAACTCGCTTGTTGCTGCTGTTCGGCTCATTGTTCACTGCAGTTCACTCATGGGGAGAGAAGAAGCAAACACACAGAAAAAACATTTGCAGAAAGCCTGTCAAGGGCTTTTTCCAGGTGGTGGTCCTAAAACTTATCTTCAAAACTCTTTTGGCTGCCATTTGTTCAATTTTTGTTTTCAAAAAATGTTGTGTTGATTGTTCTTATTGTTCGTGCAGCGGAAACTTTTGTGGACAATTGATGCATGTCTATTGGAACATGGTCAGTTTTGCTGTCGCAAGGCCAGATCCCACATTCATGCACCTCTGCCCCTGTGTAGATAAATGGCCCTACTTGCTTGAAGAACTCTGTCTCACTTGGCAGGAAGCAAATGCGAAGATTGTAAGACGATGATCTGCACTTGATATATACTCGGTGCGTGTTTGAAATGGCTCGGGGTATCCATAGCAGGTAGTAGGGGCTCTAGTCTAAAGTCTAATCGGGTTACACGGTGAAGTCATATAATGTGGTTCGACTTGAGTTTCAATCGGGAATCCCTTCCTCCCCATGTCCGCACAACCGGTGAATTGGAGTGAAGTGTGCTTGAAAGGGCTGCGTTTTGGTCGGAGGTGCATGTGAATTGTGTCACCCCAAGTGCGGCGAAAGATTCCAAGATCAGGATATTAAGCAATATTATTGCAATATTGGTGTTCTGAGATTGCCAGCGCAAGCGCAGTCGAAGCATTGTTGGCAGCTGTTGGGCCATGTTGGGCCTCATTGTGATAGCCAGGATTTGGATCAACCTGCCAGGCCTCCGAGCCCTTAGGTGTCTTGACCGCCTGTGACAAGCGTTGGAAAAAGTCCGCCAACCCACTATAGATATATAGCCACGGAGGGAGATGGAAATGGATGAAAATGGATGAAAATGGATGAAAATGGATGAAAATGGATGAAAATGGATGAACATGAGGCATTTTAATTCATATCACCTCTTTACACAACTGAAACGTATGGAGCGCCAGGTGTGGCCCTGTGCTGCCAGACCTGGAGTCGTTGCTAGCCACGTTCGAACCCACCTTGCGGCGATGGCAGCGCCTGCCCCGGGAGGTCTGACTCGTGAGTCGTGCGGGTCACGGCTGGGTCACGGTAATTTCAAAAATGATTCAATAACATTCCATAACATTCAAGAACCCGCTGCAACATCAATCACCAGCCCTTCAAATCCCTTCAATACAGTATTTTCAACAATTCAGTGAATTCAGTGAGCAGACACTGGCAGACACTTTTCTTTTGGGCAAACTGTCCCTCGGATGCAGCTTTTCGCTTGGGCTGGACTGGCTGGACCTGCTAGGAACAGGACTCAGATCCCTTCGCAAGCTGCTTGTTGGGCCCCTTCGAGCAGAGTGGGATGAAGTCAGGTGCCTTTTTGATCCTTTTTGATGATTGATTTTGCAGGATCTTGTATGTATGTTGGGACGCACACAATCGCACACACACACATGTCTATATATAAATATATATATATGTACGGTATATATGATTATATATGTACAGTATATGAATTTATGTACATTGAACATTCTTTGTTGGTTCTATGGTTCTATGTTCTTTTCAGGGCTAAGTCGAGAAAGATGACAAGACTTGTGAGGATGTCTGTCAGACGATGCACCAGCATCCAAGCACACAAGCCTTTCTTGGAGACTCCAAATGTAAGAGAGCAGGCAGACCCACCTCCTCATTATCAGCAATGGATTCAAAGCTGGTGACTATTTGCAAACGAATATTATCCTTGCTTTGTCCGTCTCTCATTGGCTTGTCCGCGAAGGCGCTGGTTCCTGCTTCTACTACGACCTTGAGCACCTTTGACCCAAGTTTTGCATCTCTACAGATGTGCAGTTAGAGATGTGTAATCATCCAATGCAGAACGCGTCTAAAGCAGCACATGCCCACCTGGCTGCCACGTCATGTTGAGCAAAGACTTCCACTTCAGACGGAATTGTGCCAAGGAATGAGCGCACTGTGTTCAGTGAGAATGGCCTGCAAGGGTTGCTCAGCTTATCTCAGCTTATGTCAGTGAACATGTCATGACTTTTTCTGGGCTCCACTGAGGCTCTTGGTGCTTTCTCTCCCAGCCCTCTCAGAACTGATGGAGGATGTAGAAGCTCAGGTCCAGCAGCAGAAACTCTGGGTTAGAAAGTGTCGGAAATCATATGAAATCATGAGTTCGAGGGGAATACTGTGCGGAAATTTGTACGGAATACTTGGTAGATTGTGGATCGGTCTGGATGGGTATACTTCGGCGGGTGGAGTGCATGAGGAAGCGCCACACTTCAAACATCCAGCGTACTGTCTAACGACGAAATAGGGTTATTAATATTTATTAATTACGAAGCTGTATACTTAAATGCGAAGAAAGGAGATTTTTTCGAAAGTAAAAATAAGGCTTTCAAACATCAAGACCATGACGAAGGGAGGGAGTTTCACATTGAAGCAATGTGCAAGCAGACTTCTGATGTGAAATATGGCTAAGGCCAGCAACTGTTCTGTCAACTTATCTTCTACAGGATTGGAGAATCCCGGTGTCAGATGTCAGATGATTTTTGCCACATTTATGCCACATTCATGTGACTTGTCTCAACCTTCGGATCTTTCGGATCTTTCGGCACCTGGTGCGAGTCCCAAAGCCTGATCGAGCTGCGCATCCTGCGTGACCTCACAGTAGCGCGGAAGAACCGAGAGGCGACGGGACGATGGGACGATGGGACGATGGGACGATGGGAGACATGTGGAGACCAGACACCAGGCGGTTACAATATGTTAGAACTGTATAGAACTGTATAGAACTGTTGGAATATTTGAACATATTTGAAGCATCACCTAAAGTGTTCACTGTTTCAACATGTTTCAACTGCCCAGCTCCAGAAAGGTTTTTTTCATTGTCATGGTATGTGATAGCCATTTATATATATATATATTCATATGATGAGTATGATATTTCATGATCATGATTATTCATCCGCCATCCATGATTTTTCTGATGGATTGAGCCGCCACTGCGCTGCAGGTGCGTGCCAGGGTCGAGAAGCAACGACACATGGGACGGCGAAGCTTGCGGCATCGAGTTCAGCGGCGCCTGAAGGAACCGAGGGAACCATCAGGGAGGAGTAGCCCTGCCCAAATATACCCACAAATGTCATAAATGTCATATAATACATATAAATACAGACTTAACATCGCTCAATGAAAGGCGGTGTACTTGTATGATCTAATTTTACTTATTTTTCATTTAGATAGGATACAGTACCATGGTATATAAATGTACAAATATCGGGAAATGACGGCACTTTCGTAGTGTATACTGTGTATACTGGCTGACGCAGGGTGGAGAGGTGATGCCAAAATCAGAGACCCAAACAGGACGACTCAAAGCGCTTTGGCACCAATCTGGTGGGACTCTTCAACCAGATGCTTTGCTTCAACAGTCCAGGTCCTGGAGGCTGAATCAACAAGCGATTGGTGTTTTCAAGTGGGAGAATCTTTTAAAAATTAAAACACATGATATCTTTTTCAATATTTTTCAGCATCAACAGTTTTTTTGTCTATCAAGAATGCATCAAACAGTTTTATGCTTCCAGAGCATGGACAAGACAGTGTTGCACCATGTTGCACCTACGTGCTCAGCAATCTCAGCCGCCCGTGACACCAAGGAAGAGGCCGGTCAAGCATGGCCAGAGCTGGTCACCGATCCCCGCAGAAAACCCAGGCTACTTAGCACCTTTGGTTTTGAAGATGTTTGATGATGTTTGAACGATTCAAACGACTTTCAGACTTTCTGGATCTTTCTGGTATCCAGTAGCTGGTGATTTCAGCTATATAACTTCCCCATGTTGGAAAGCCTGTGGGCCCAGCCCTGCCAGATGATCATGATGGACCGGCGGAGGTGGAAGCACAGGAGCGGTGAAAGAGACCATGTGCTCAAGAACAGACATGAGATTCCCATCGCCCGTGGTGAATCTTGGTGATAGGATGATCATTTCATATCAGTTTGTTACAGTTTGTTTATGTTTGTTTGCTTTCTGCAGTGTCTTTGGTGAGCAAATCCAGGATCCAACCATCCGCGCTGTCGCTGGCAAGCATGCGCGTGACTTCGTGCCGGAGAGATTGCCATGGCAAATCTTGTGCCGATTGACACGTGTTTGTCAAATCACGTGGTTTATGTTTCTTGTCTGCAAATGCCTGCAACGTTTCCGAGTTCACGATGTTCACGTGGAATGAACTATTTAGCCCTCTATCTCAAGGATTGAGGCATGCTTTTTCCACGCCTCGGACCTTGACCTTGTGATATCTTGTGATATCCTAGGTGTGGCTTCATGACCTTGCTGAAAGAGCTGGGCATCCTGCAGGTGCCCACCACTTTGCCTTGTGGAGTTTAGGGCGCCGTGCAAAAAGCAATGCAAAAAGCCATGGAAAGTTATGGAAAGTCATGGGGCATCACATGCGCCATATGCAGGTGGACTTTCAGCGCCAGCGTCCAAAGGGAAGGCAACTTCACGTGGCAGCTTTGCAGCTGGAGGAGCTGAGCCAGAAGCGGTGGAGATTTCAATATGTCATGTCGATAGGATGCCGACGGATGTCGTTTGTTCTCGGGTTTGGTGCCAGGATTTCTCAAACTTATTCGTAGATTGACACAGTGCACTTTGCGGAGTCTTCGAGTGTATATGTAATTATACCTACGCAAAGCTTCGAGTGGCCACAGGAGCTCCCAGTAGAATGGCCCAATGGTACTTTCTTCATCCCTGCACCTTGGTGTGCAAGTGGCGCAAACAAAGGCCCCCCTGCAAAAAGGGATGGAATCCGGATGGAACTGACTTGACATTTTGACATGCTAGCGGCTGCTAGCGGCTAGCGCACAAACCGCACAAACTCATGCGCATAGACCGCATAGACGAATATAGACGGTATGGTAGAGGCCTGGTATCAGCTTGCATCCAAGTGAGGATGGTTTGGCATCCTGCAACACTGACGTGGTGGTCTCGAGTGCTCTCGGCCTCTTCCTGGCTGCAACGCCGCCAATGAGGGAGGAGCGCATCATAGCATGGCTGATGATGATTGATGATTGATAAATTGAGAGGCACAGTGCTTTGCATCAGAAAATGAATCCCGCATAATCCCGCTATGTCCGCCATGTGGCACTGCCTGAAAAAGATTCAGATTGCCATCGCTTTCCAGGAACCATTCCGTTTGGCGCCTTTGGTTCCGTCACCTAGGGCTTCACCCACAGTCTCCACTGCGTTGGGGCAAGGTTGGCAAATCGTGGATGGTGCTGTCTGGGCCGAAGGATGCGCTATAGCCGCTATGGCTCCTTCAATTCTTGTGAATGTTTGTGAAGGTTTGCCTTTGTGCAGCTCGACATTTTATGATATTTTATGATATTTTATGTATCAATAGGTCCTGGTGGCATTTCCCCCAGATTCTACACACCTCCACATGTTCAGCTGATTAGCTGCACTAAAGCTCTTCTTGATCTGTTACGACATACAATGTCGCTTTCACTTGTTGCATTTGCATGCGCTTTCGGTTGTTTGATTTGTTTGGCATCAACAGGGCTATGTTTGTTTTGAGCCCAGCTCACCCAGCTCAGCGCAGATGACGACCTTGTTCTGCTTGGCATCGGTGATGGGATGCTGAACTATTGGGAGCTCAGGCAGCTTCAACAAGGCCACCTGATTTTCTGATCGTTGTAATTTCAATGCTAGGTCCGCCTGTGTTTGAAGTTCATCTTGTCCGTTGCAACTTCTGCGACGAAGCCATGAAAGGCTCCCCTCCCAGCCGCCTCTCTGTGGATGGCCGGGGCCGTAAGCTGATGGCTATAGTATGCTATAGTACCATAAAGTACCGCTATGCCAGCCCGCTGAAGATATCTGAAGACGCCAAAATATTCAGACACTTGTACCATCTTGTACCCTTGGTACCCCTTTGTAATCACACTAGCACCAGCCTAACTTGACCATGCCGCCTAGCGGGCGCGCCATTGTCACACTGATGAGGATAGACAAGCCTTGTCATATTCCAATCAAATCCAATTATATAGAGGTAGTCAAATCCAATCAAATCCAGTCAATACTTCAAGGAAACTACAGTACTATAGTCCAACAGGAGTGGATCTTAAGGCCAAAGGTTCCAGCGGTGTGCAGCTGAGCTCCGCGGTAGCCATGTTGGCTCAAGCGGCAGCTTCCCGGTCAGAACTTTCGTTCACCGGGCGCGACAGGCCAAAGGGATCCAAAGGGGAAATCCTGGTTGGATGCTGTGGGCTGGCGAGCTTGCGTGTCTTACGGTGTCTTACATCGTTCCTTCCCTGAAGCTTGCTAGATTTGCTAGGTAGAAACTCGTCGGATACAGGATGCATATGGATGCATATCACTTGACTTCTAGACCATTTTGGCATGTCTTGCTCGTTGGCTTCGGACGTTCCACTTCCAAACTTCACATCATGGAGGTGGATACCAGGTCAGGTGAAGGCATTCAGCCGGAGTTGTTTGATGCCAGGTGAGTCAAGAAAGGCATGGGAAAAGGAGGCCCGGTGGCAGGGACACACCATTGGCTTCAAGATTCACTCGGTCAGCCCATCGAAGGAAGTGGGAGCCTGAAAACATATGCGCAGTTTGAATGACCGAACTGATTGCACGATTGTCGGTGCATTTCGGGCATTGCGGCATTCTGTCGGTCTCTGGTTCAGAAACTTCCAGCTTCCAGCTCGTGTGCGTGTGAGTCATGTGCTTGAACAGGAGGCAAGAAAGGCAAAGATAAGGGCAAAGGGAAGGGCAAAAGGTGGCTCGCCAAAACTGCTCATCAGCCCAGTCCTAGAAAGCCTCCCGCTTTATATCCGAAGGAATTCCGAAGGTGTTCCTAAAGTGCCTCCCACATCTCCCACATCTCCCACATCTCCCACCACCGGAGCCAGAATGTTGAGACGGAGTCAAGTGTCAGCCCAGTGTCAGCTGACTTCAGGTCCTTCGAACCAGAAGGTCCTCCAGACGAAATCGAAGAAATCGGCGAAGCCCTGCATACTTGTGAAGACCAACTGGTGGTAAGCTCGGAGAAGGTCGACGCGAGAATCTACAAATGTTGGAGCAAAATGAAGAGTGGTCATGTTTCTATACCGTGGTCGATACTGGATTGATTACCGAGGAATGTAGGCATTCTGGGCTAGATGGAGTTGGCCTGAGGTCTGCAAGTGCACCAATGAACGGGTGCCCCAGTTCAATGCTCGACTGTTCTTGGAGAACAAGGAGCAGATTGGCAAAGTGGACGTATTTCAGCTTGAATGGCGGTCAGTTTCTTTTTCATCAATGGCTTGTGGCCGTGGTGCAAAAGCAACATGGTATGATAAAATATGAATGTATGATACAATGATACAAGGTCGTCCTCGAACTTTCCCAGACATCTTAGTGTACTGTAGATGGGGTGTTTTGTGCAATAGAACTACTAAGAAGTTGAGAGGAAGAGGAATCGGGAAGAGGAGGAAGAGGAGTAAGAAGAGGAAGAGAAAGAGGCTGGCAGTAGGAAGAGGGCCAACAACGAGAGTAGCAAGTATATAAGAAGAGAAATGAAGAGAAGAGAAGGGTTCCATAGGGTTCCAAATTTTTGGCGCTAGCACGCCCTTTGGCTGGAGCCAAGCCTTTGATTCATGCTGAGGACGTCTTTGGTCCCATGAACGCCTTTTACTTCTCCGTGAAACTTGAAGAAGGAATGCAGGTGGCTGGACAGATCTGGACAGTCTGTTTTGAATGTGCTTCTTCGCAACTTTGGCAACTTGTGCCTAAGTGGCGCATGGTTTTTGAGATGATTGCTCAGAGATAGATGGGACACCCAAATTTTGGCCTGAAACCACTCTGCAGCAGGCTGGGTCCTTCAAGTCGGGGAAAAAGTTCTTCATTGACACGATGCAGCTGGGCAAAATCTGGTTCAACGTCGTTCAGCCAAATTCGGAGGCGTGTTGAGCAGTGCTGATGCCAGATGAGTGAAAGAGGCAAAGGAATGCAAAGGATGCCATTTAGTGATATTTAGTGACCAGCAACGCAGCTTCCAGTGCAGCCTAGGAAGCTACTACCCATGTCACGATTCCTTCCGCAGCCGCCGAAGGGCGGCGGCAAAGGTGGGAAAGGCGGAAAGGGCGGCAAAGGTGGCAAAGGAGGCGCGGAATCTCAGAGCTTCGATATCTTTGATGACGATGGGCTTCGGAAGTGCAGCTGGAATTTTTCAGAGTGCCTGAACATAACACATTATCTGACCCGTACTCTAGACTAGATTTCTTCGTCAGGGTGTGAAGATGACGGATGGATCAGATGGGGGCATTTTTCCCTTCCATTAACGGCAGCTGTCGCGTTGATGCAGGTGGCAAAAAAGGCGGAGGAAAAGGATTCTTGACAGTCATAAAGACGATGCCCAGACCAGTTTGTTTTGACATGTTTATTTATTATATAATCGGTAATCGTATTTTCTGATGATGTGTTGGCTAGGCTCAGATAGCCCGGACTGGATCCTTGAACACCTCAATTCGGGAGAAATCAGTGTTACAGGATGTGACCGGTCCATTCGATTGCATTCCTGCACTTGGACAGCCTGCTTTCAACAAAAGCACTCGTGCCAAAGGAAAAGGGAAAGTGAAAGGTAAGAGCAAGGACAAGGGCGGAGGTTCCCGCTTCTAGAATTTCATGGAAGAGCTTCTGGAAGAAGTTGCAGAGTTGCAGCTGTGGGTGGCTTTCTTGAACACTGATAGAACTTGCACGTCAATTACAAAGTGTTGTGCGAGAATCCTGGTATCTTAGTGCAATTGATATCAATTGATTCTGTCAGATCTTGACACATACTGTAGATATCTGTAGATGATGGCAGCTGTCACTTGGCAACTTGGTGCTGCACCCCTGTTGCCTTGTTCTTGTAGGTGGCAAAGGCGGTGGCGGCCGTGGCCGGGGTTGAGGACGCGGTGGGTGGCTTTGAAGGCAAAGGCCTTCGATCATCTAAATCTAGAGTATCACCATGATATTTACAATTATTTACATCTATTTCCACACGCACATTATATATTATATATATATTATATTATATTATATATATATATATTATATTATTATATATATTACATATATATATATATTTATATTTCCCACTGCACCAACAGAAATCAAGAAGCCATGAATGATTTTGACACCATTCTGTCCGTCGCCTTGCGATTGATCGTCGCCTCCAATTCTTTGGAGGAGATGCCCTTCCTTGCGATAGTTCTCACCCCGTTTTCACCACAGCAATTGGAGAGGCTGGGACAGTCATATGTATGCCATATGTGAAGACCATTGAACACCTATGTTTAGCTAAAGTTTAGCTTCAGGTGTTTAGCTGGTTTGTCTTGTCGGAGTTGGCCAAACCACGCAGTTCTTGGATCCTATATTATATATTATATATTTGATTTTGTCTCTCATTCATTCTCATTCCATATGATACGTGCTGCAGTGCTTTGTGAAGGTGCACCGGTCTATGAGAGTCAAAACTTCTCACATGTTGTATCCCGGGATCGATTCTCATATCTCGTTGCCTCATCGCTTCGCGGCATGCCAGGTGGCAAAGTGAGCGATGCACAGCTGTCGATGTTCGCAGCAAATTTAAACAACTCAGCAACACCCGCCATTACTGAAACACTGCTGCAAGAGGTCTTATGATGCGAAGGCAAAGAATTGCAAACCTACAGACAAGTTCCAATTTCCCGAAAACTCGCTCCAGTTGAACCAACATTAGGTTTTGATAATTAGCCATCCTCTCCTGGTGTGCTCCTCTTGTACATTGAAGAAACAAGTCTTCTGGATTGCTAATCCCCACGCATGCTGGGAATGTCATAGTCACCAGTCATAGCAAGTGCCCATGAAAGGACATCAAAGGGGAAGCGACAGATTCGCAAATCAATCCACAGAGGCGCTGTGCTAGCGCAGACAGCAACGGGCGCTCGGCAGAATGATTTCATTTTAATTCTGCACAGATGACCGGAGAGAAAGATGTGGGGGAGGCCATGGGCGACCTGGTTACGACATGTTACGACTCACAACGGTTGGCTTGTGAGACATTATATGGAACGGATTCGATCTTGTTGCTAGTACTACTAAATGACCTCGTTTGCGTTGGCAAGCTGTACTTCTACCCGAAGAGGCTTATATTATAAATATATATATATATATGTGCACGCGCATACTAAGTACTGTAGGTGTATTCTTCATATTTGGATCGAACCAAACCTTCCTTGGCAAAGTGTTGCGGTGCTTCCTGGCTCCGGAACGAAGACATCGCTGAAACCTGCGACAAAGATGGCGCACGGTAATTCAATTGAACGCGTTTGTGCAGCTGATGTCGTTTTTGTTTGACTCAGAACATGCCGGATACCCATTCGGGATTGTCTACTGCACTCAAGATGTGTGAGTGCTCCATAATTCTGGCAAGACTCAATGGCAATGCAGTCTAAAGCGAGCATACTTTACTGATCTTTGCTGCCAATAAATCATTTTTGAAGAAAGACTGAGTTGCAGCCCTAGCCATTTATTTAAATTGTTCTGCAAGCAACTAGGACTAGGACGAAGAAATGCTAAGAACAGCAAGATACGACGAGTAGGTGCAGACATGTGCAGACTATTGATGCCAAGCCAATCACGAAAGCTTTGCATCGCTCGACATTCGGATGCCACTGCTTCCCAGCCTTGGGGATGGCCGATCCAAATGACGGGCGTGCCACTGCTGTTTCTCTTCCTTCACCTTGCTGCCACTTCAAACAGCCCAGATGAATCCAGGCCTTGCAGTTTGCGTTTCAGGTATGTTTCAGATAGTGCCACCTGGCACCAGTCGCTTTTGCCTTCAACCTTCCGTCATTTTCCAAGGAACAAAAGAGAGGAGACCACTGAAAGGTTTGGTTCAATTTACTTTTCCAGCTTTTCACTGTCCCTGTTAAAAGCAAGGAATGAAGACAAGGGGCTTTTGTTGCATGTCGGCAGGTATTTGCGCTTTGATCGCACAAAAGTATCGAGTCGCCCGGGTGGGCGACGTCTCAATGAGGACCCACTGTCTTCGGCAATCGCAGTAGCGCAGCAGGCTTTGTGAACTGTCGAAGTGAACCTCTAGCAATCATCTATTCATTTTTTTTGGGCAACAGTCAAGTAAATTGAACTTTGCAGGTGAACAATTCTGTTGCCTTCTTTTTGATTTTTGCCAGCAGTGTGGCTTGACAGGTCAGTTTTGGGTGGATAGGTGACCACTGGCAGTCTGGAGGGCAATCTCGCACTTTTGCCTCAGGACAGGCTCTGGGAGCCAATTCGCGTCCACATGGACACCAGCGCTTTGGAAACCCAGATAGCTAGTCCTGCACAGAGATCTTACCTTCAGGATGATGTTTTGCCACTCAGCTTCATCCCAGGCCCCCAGGTGTCATTGTTCCCCTTGTGAATGCGCAGACGCCGAAACATGTAGTAAGTATAGTTGTCCCAGTGTTTTTTTCTTTTTCTGGGGTCGTTCTGCGTATACCCAGCTGTCTACACGCTAAGCACCCAAAAGAATAGAATCAGTAGGTTTCTCCTTTTCTATCTTTTTAGCGCTGCTATAGAGTTTTAGTCAGTGACACACGGCATGAATTACAGGGAGCCTCCATTGGAGTGCATGTAGATCCCTGAGGCCGGCAGCTGGTAGGTGGCTCTCCAAAGTGGTGCGGGTGCTGCCGGTCATGGGCAACCTGAAGCTTGAGCAGTGAACTGGGCCGCACTTGGGTGAGAAGGGGTGAATGCTGGGCAGCATTGAACGCGGTTGCAACCCTGAGGCATTGCAACTGGGTTTCCACCGTCACTAAGCAGTGCATGAGCGTCGCACCAAACTTTCAGGAGCCTCAGCCATACCATTGGGCTAGCGGCTAGAGCACGCTGCTTACTTTGCAGTGTTCCTGCAGGAGTGCGGTACGACGACAATACCACGGGAGCACTTCGCCGACAAGGACGGGTTATTTGTTGAGGCATTGGTTTGACTTGTGTAGCAACACACGAGTCAATTTGCGGCATTTGGGTGCGTTTTGCAGGAGTATTTCCCCCATGGAAAGCTTGGAGGCAGGGATCAAACTGACGCAGAGACGTGGGAAGCCTTGATCTCTGAGACACGCTTTTGAAGTCAAACTTTTGATTCAGACTATTGGAAGATGAAAGAAGAGACAGAGCCAGCCTGAGCCAGCAGATCAAATTTGTCTTCGCATCAATCTTCAGGCTGTGAGACATCACGCGGTGGCAGTGGAATTCCCAATGCGGATCTTGTGATATACATTACAGCCCTGCAAGACCAGTTCTGTGCTGGCAGTACCGTGCCTTGCTTACAATTCAGTACAATTCAAGAGCTTCTTTGGATTTCATTGGTCGGGTGGTGGCAAGTGGCAGCTGCAAGTGGGGTTCCTGGGTCGCATTTTTTCGCACCGTACGCGCCTGCAGGTAGCTTATGCAAGTGTTTGTCGACAGGCAGAGGATGACCGGCCTGTAGCAGGTGAGGAATTGAATTGAGGCAGTGTTTGTCAAATTTGTCAAGCAATTCGTCATAATTCGTCATCACTAGCAGTGCGAAACTGCGAAAGAGCGACAGGACATGCGTCGCGGAAAGGCTTCATGCAGAACATAAGAAAGTAATAGAAAGTACTTATGTATACTTATGTAACTTGTGTAACCATGTGACATAAGATGACATAAATATTCTCCATACTCTCCGGGTCTCGAGTCTAGGATTCCTTGATGTGGCCGGATGTGGTTGCAGGCTATTTGAACTTTTGCCTTGGGCGCTTGGCAGAGACGCGGCAGTGGCATCAGGATGTCGCTGTAGCGCTTCATGAGATTCTGTTTCTCGGTGATGTGGCAACCTTTGCACAGTTGCGATGCTGCGACGTCAAGAATTGTATTCTCATCAGGTCACAGTCTTCACAGTCGCTGTTAGCTCCTAGCTGGTTTGTTGATGTGTCAGAGATGAAGTACAATGATACATCCAGGCACTCCATGGCATTTTCCTCTTCGCTCTTCCCCTACTTCCGTGATGCCGATGGGCAACCGCTAACCGCTAGAGACGAATGGGGTCATCCGCCCTTGAAGGCGGGCAGCTCAGGGGCAGCGGTTCAACCAGGTGCCTCGGGGCCTCATGAAATTCGCTCAAGTCTCATCATTTGGATATTGGTCAGAAATAATGGACCCCGGTTCGCATAATACTCAACATGAGCTCTTTGGATCAATTTGGTGGGTCCGTTGGTACGTCATTCTTGGCCCGGCCCATACACCATTTCATCCCATTTCTGTTGTGTTCGAAGTTCTATGCACATCAGTGTCACATCAGTTACATTAAGCATGGCACCGGCACAAGTCAAGTCGCATTGGGCAGCACCACTTGAGCACCAGGCTAGTAGTTCGACGGTTCGAGAGGACCGATTTAATGTGGAGCGGCAGTTGGTGAATGGATGGGAATCACCCAAGAAAACATCAGAAAACCATGTCCTGCTGCGATTTTCAATGCGTGCTGTTTAAAAGACTGACAAGGCCGGTATGGACCGACGTGGGGCTCAGCTGTCGCAGGAGATTGTGGATGGCCAACTGCGCCACTTCTTGGTTTTACCCAAGGTATTGCTCCTTGGCTAAGCGCTCGTTGCTGTTTCCAGCTTGGGGTCGGACGATAAGTATATGATAAATTATGATGATATTTGTTGTTTATTTATTATCATGTACTGTATTTATGTGATTTTATGTGTACGTATATGATGTATACGTATATATATAATATAATTATATATATATATATGAAATTATATATATATATATACATATATGTTTTTTTTGTTTGCGTGAATCTTCCTGTGGCAGTTGGTTGGAGTCTCGAGGTGGCATCCTGGCATTGTGATGTATTTTGTGTAGGCAGCACCCTTGCCACACAGTGGGTAGGCTGAAGCATTTCTTCCTAGGCAAGCTGCGCAACACTACTTTGCCTGTGACACTCTCGATGGTGCGGGGCTTGTGGGGGGTGCCAAGCGGATCAAAGTTCCCCACAAGGTATGATTTGGAATTTGGACTTCTCTGAAATTGCTGCAATGCATTGCTTAGTGAGGCTTCGTTTGATTCATGCACTTGCACCGGTTGATGAGTTCAGACTGGGAAGAAAGGCATCCCGATGGAAGAGCAGGGCGGCGATGGCACGGCTTTTTCCCATTGGGACGCACGGATTATGCATACCGAGGTGCATCCCATGTGGATTGATGTGGGTTGGGGATGTGAACACCGGGACTTGGGGGCCCATGGTTGGGCGGTGGGGCCATGGCCTGGCGAGGTGATGTCACCAGAGAGCAGCAGCATTCCGCGGATCTCAGATCTCACTCTGGCGCTCTTGGAGGCCTGGCTTAGCTTGGCTTGGACTCATTGGATGCAGACGAGATGGCAGTCCTCAAGTATGTGAAAGTCAGAACCAGCCAGGACAGCGGCTGGTATAAGGTACATGGAGGAGCCTCGTCGAAAGGCTGGATGGGCTGGCACTGGAGTCTTCAAATGCTTGGATCATTGCCACCCTGATCATGCTATCCCTACAGTGTGTATTTGGATGTATTTGGCAATACACTCTGTCAGAGTGAGGAGTAGCATCCTGAGACGTCCTTAGACCATCTTAGACCTCTTTGGGTGCTCAGACCAGACTCTTGATTGAAAAACGAGAAGGGTGTTTGCTCATCAATAACATTCAATAACAGCTTGTTTACAGCCTTCCCTTTGACTGAGCAAGCATTGCAGATGGCGATAGTGCTGCTGGGGCCTTCTTCTTTGGGCAGAACAAGGGGTGCAGCAGCTTGACAACATGGATTGACAGTGCCAGGCTGGTCCTGAAATGAGGCCTTCGCAATCATGTAGCCGTCACAGAGTTGGATTTGCCCCGCCTAAGGCTTTGTTCATGGCAAGTGCATCGTGGCTACTTTGGTTGCAGATGTCGTTCCTTTGACCTGTGGGGATGGTGCTCATATCTTGCGCAAGGCACCTGCACACCAGCCTCATCTCTGGCTTTTTGCTAAACATGATCTCCATATGATTACCTTGAATGATCAGCGGATGAGCGGATTAGCGCGACTCAGGACCAGCAGAGCGCATTCCCTGACACCTTTTGCACGGAGAACCAGGGGAGCTGCTCGAGTGTGTGGGCAGGAGACTTGCGTAGGGGATGCGCTTCTAAGAGGATGTGCAGACTCAAGAGTTGTAGTGTGAATTTCCCAGGCAGCGTTTCTATAAACGTGGCTGTCCCTAGTCCCTAGTCTACGCACTGGTATATATATATATATAGAATATAGATGGATAATGGACGGACATATTTGATTTGATTTGATTTGATTAGATTATATAGATTAGATAGGGAGACAGACACACACACACATGCACACTATCTACTGTATCTATCTATCTGTCCGTCTGTCTGTCTATCTATCTATCTAATCTAATCTAATCTAATGTAATGTAATGTAATGTAATCCAATCTAATCTAATCCAATCTAATCTATCTTATCTTATCTATCTACTCTACTCTACTCTACTCTGATCTAATCTAATCTATCTTATCTTATCTTATCTTATATTATCTTATCCTATCTTATCTTATCTTAATCTTATCTTAATCTAATCTAATCTAATCTAATCCAATCGAATCTAATCTAAATCTAATCTAATCTAATCTAATCTAATCTAGTCTAATCTAATCTAATCTAATCTAATCTAATCTAATCTAATCTATATCATCTATCCATCTATCCATTTATCTATCCATTTATCTATCTATTTATCTATCTATTTATCTATCTATTTATCTATCTATCTATCCATCTATCCATCTTTCCATCTATCCATCTATCCATCTATCCATCTATGCATCTATGAATCTATGCATCTATGCATCTATCCATCTATCCATCTATCGATCTATCGATCTATCGATCTATCGATCTATCGATCTATCTGTCTATCTGTCTATCTGTCTATCTGTCTATCTGTCTTTCTGTCTATCTGTCTATCTGTCTGTCTGTCTATCTGTCTATCTGTCTATCTGTCTATCTGTCTATCTGTCTATCTGTCTATCTATCTATCTAGCTATCTATCTATCTAGCTATCTATCTATCTATTCTATTCTTATTCTTATTCTTTTTCTTATTCTTATTCTTATTCTATTCTATTCAATTCTATTTTCTAATTCTAATTCTATTTCTATTCTATTTCTATTCTATTCTATTTTTTTTCTATTCTATTCTATTCTGTTCTAATCTGTCTAATCTGTCTAATCTGTCTAATCTGTCTAATCTGTCTAATCTGTCTAATCTGTCTAATCTGTCTAATCTGTCTAATCTGTCTAATCTGTCTAATCTGTCTAGTCTGTCTAGTCTGTCTAGTCTGTCTAGTCTGTC
>Ga0126342_10002785_pt1 | contig 27927 bp, 29 predicted proteins | sample Cyp1metagenome_FD_92528 | JGI IMG/M metagenome (GOLD analysis project Ga0126342, IMG submission 92528) | Coral microbial communities from Lord Howe Island, Old Settlement Bay, Australia - Cyphastrea 1 metagenome | ecosystem: Host-associated > Invertebrates > Cnidaria > Coral ... | reverse complement strand
GATGGTCATCCCATCCATAATAAGGATCCAAAAATAATGGTTATTATAAATCCCGAGTGGAACCATTGGATGACTAGCCCCGTTTTTAATGGTTATTAACCATGAGTATTGACCATAGCTCATATGCAAAAATGGGAAATATAGAGAAACAAACATGTCGATCTAATTTTGACAAAAATTGGTGAACCAATTTGGAAACCATCAGAAATTGGGATTTGACCAACAAAAAGTGGGATTGAATCGAAGATAAATGGTGGAATAGTGAGCGCGTTCATCGGATTTTTTTTTGAATACCCTCTGGTAAACTAACATAGCTATTGAAAATCACAATTTTTTATGGGAAAACTCACTATAAATGGCCATTTTCCATAGCTATGTTAAATTACCAGAGGGTATCAGCCTGAATTTTATGGTTAGATCGGGTAGATCGAATCATAGGGGGAGATGGAAAATTCCTGACTTTCCCAGCAACCTCCATGTTTTGTGGGAATTCCCCGCTTTGCCATGCTTGATGACCGGCTATGAAAAACCACCATGTTTATATAAATCATCTACAAACAGGCGATTTTTCCATCTGAATCCATTGGAATCTCCCCATCTCGGGCGGAGCCAATTCGAGTCGTAGGTCACTGCACCAAGCCCTCCAGTAGCCCATAGAGTCATTCCTAGAACTTGAAAGCCAGACCCAATTTCAAATTGGTAAACCAATCAAAGTTGGTTTTCAACCATGGTAATTGCAACGAACGTTTTCCCGATTGGCTACAAAATTTGAAGATAAGGTCTCAAACCATGTACAAATTTGTGGCATTTTGTAACTGGGAAAAGGTGATAAAACAGTGCTGAAAAATTGTTGGATTTTCAAGCGTCCACCATTTTTATGACAGCACCTTTAAGCGATATAGAAAAACACCTTTCATCATCCCGTATTCAAAAAAAAATGATCTGGTTGGTGGTTTTAACCATCTTGAAAAATATTAGTCGATGGGAAGGATTATCCCATATATTATGGAACATTAAAAATGTTTGAAACCACCAACCGGTGATAGTTTGGTGGTTCCAACCCCAACCAGAATATGTTTGTCAATTGGGATCGTCATCCAGCCCAGGCAAAATAGGCAAATGGGGGTTGTTCGAAATCTTTGGTAAGTTATTATATGATGTTGCGTTTCGCCGTTGCGCGCTCTTGCGCCGTTGTGTGGTTTTGGAACATACATCAACAAGTGAGGAAAACAATGCTCAAAATCCAGGGTTTTCTGTGCATTATGGCTGAATTTGCTCTCTCTCGCACATACCGATGGCCGTCCATTCCCTTGCGTGCACCCCTGTTCCGATGCCTATTTCCGTCCTTGCATCCACACAGTCTGTTCATCCACACGCGCTCATGCCCTGCCCCTCTCCCCGCCCATTTCAATCCATGCTCGCCGCCCCATCTTTCGGTCCTTCCCTTCATGTCCCGTATTTTCCTTTTTGCTTTCTTCCGTCCTTCCCGTACTTCTCCATTGCCGTCCGGTTTTCCGTTACTTTACCATCCACGTCCGTCTTTCCCTTACTTTCCGATTCGCTGTCGTTTCTCCCTTCCTTTCCGATTTTCCCATTCCGTTCAACAACCTGCATGTCAGAATGCATGCCTGATTGCTCGCTCCAGCCATTCACCAAGGCTCTGAAGCGCACGATCTGCAGCTTGAAGGGCAGCTTCCATGTTTTTGACGCGTTCCACGTTCTCCTGGCGATGAAGAAATAGATGCGCGTGCCGAAGAACTGTTGATAAAGATCCTGGAGTCCAGGATTTGTTGATATCAATGGCCATTTTATACCTAAATTGGAGTTACCTACCATATATAAGGCTTGTATGTAAGGATTATGTAAGGGCTATGTAAGGGGATATGCCCTCAAAGTCTGGCTTTCTGTGGTACAGCAATGTACAGCACCTCCATTTCAGGCTCCTGAAATTTCCGTGATCATTCAGTGATCATATGTGTAGATATATACCCTCTGGTTATTTAACATAGCCATGGAAAATCCCTTATAAATGGAGGTTATAGTGGGAAAATCATCTATAAATGGGCAATTTTCCATGGCTATGTTAAATAACAGAGGGTATATATACAAAAATATATATATATAATCTAATATATCTATAATGTCTTTGGCTTTTGAAACTGCACCCAACGCATCCGAAAAAATGAAAAACAAACTGGTGAAGGGAATGAAACCACATGGATTTATCTAAAAACAAGGTAGCCTCCAAAAATTGCTGTTGTTCATTTGTTTATCATCTATGTTCCCCTAACAACCCCAGATCTTCCGTATACCATTTTTGGATCAACCCGCTGCACCTGAGAGAAGCTGAAGAAGGACTGTGAAATTTCCTGCAACTCGCTGAATTCGCGTTCCCGGCGCTGGAGTTGCGCCTGCAGTCCCATCTGGATATGGCAACAGGCAAAATTTTGATCCATCTGGGTAAATCATGTTTTTTCCCTGGGTGATCTCAACGAAAAGTCAGAGGAAAACATGTTTCTGAGTAACTTATATTTCACTAACCTGAATTGTTGGGCATTAAGGCCAAAAAAAAGGGGATCATTTCCCTATACATTCACGATGATTTCCAGGCTTCGGGAGAACAGGCTTTGGTCGTGATGAAATTTACCCAGTATCCATGGGGTATAGGTCAAGTGCCTACCCCTTTTTTCATGATTGGATGATGATTGGATCAATGATAGACCAATTCATCGTTGTCAATTTCAGCGTGGCCTTTGTTGTATGGTCATCCATGAACAATGGGAGATCTTCAGGATCCGATTGACTGGAGGTACCTACCATATATAAGGCCTAAATTTCAGGGAATATCCCAGCAAAACATGGCCTTATATGGTACGTTTACGTACCTCCATCTGTTCGGATCCTGAAGATCTCCCATTGATTGTATGGTCATGAAAAATCATGGCAATCCGTACAAGATGGTGCCCCCCAGTTATAAGTTGGTTTATAAACCCCATTGACTATAGTTATATCTGCCATAAACCATAGTTATGGGAGTTATTTGCACCAACTTAGCTAACTATGGGGCACCACCTTGTAAAGGATGCGTTTTTTTAATTCCTGTGAAATCCATGGAGGAACATCCCTCAACATCTGCATCATGCAGGTTGCCACCTGGATCGCCCCCATAGATTTGTCCATGTCTATCATGTGGGGTTGCCTGAAAATGTGGAAATTGAAATAGATTCTACAGGATGAGGCCCCCCAAGATAGCGTTCAGTTGCCTTATGAGTGGCTTAACTATGGGTTATGGTAGATATAACCATAGTTAATGGATGTGTATTTTTATTTTCTTATCAAAATGCCACGTTGGGGTATACCCAGTGAGCGAACACACCTATTCCTGGCGGATCCAAGTTGCAATTCCAAGGTTAGAAACCTACCTGGACTACGAGATGCTACTGCTTATGCAACTACGTTCGCCAAGCGAATTCTTACTTCTAACAGCGGTTGCTACAGCACTTGTTGCTACTGATGGCCCGCCTGAACAGTTCGGGAACTCATCAAAAGCCTTTTGCAAATACCGCTGGAAGCTTTCAAAAACCATAAAAAACAGCAAAAAAAACTCTAAGGTTTTTCATGTGGCAGCCCTTGCAGCCCCGCCTGAACCATCTGGAAGTCACTCATCTTCATCATTTTCCATGCATTGAAGACCAACGACAGCGAGCCGCCCAGCATGGCTGCGATCGTGCCCTCAGCGGCTCGCTGCACCTTTCGGGCCAGTTTCACGCGGTTGGCCTTGGCGATGGGGGCACCTGGTACAGGATTTTTTGCCCCCAAGATAGTGAAGTTGCCTTATGAATGGTGAAAAACTATGGTTTATGGTAGATATAGCCTGTTATATAATTGGCACCTGGTAGAAGATTGTCCATAAATCATTGAATGTCTGGTGATAGATGGTCTCTATCACTGAATAAATCTGGATCTGTTGTGAATCAACCTGTTTCATGTCATGAAGATTTTGCAGAAATGATTGACATGATCCAGATTTATCCAATGATGTATGGATAAGAGACCATCTATCTCAGTAAAATCTTGATAGTCTCCAATGAGTCAATTAAGAGTTAACGGTGTCTTGATTTAATCAGATAGGTGGTGACAATATTCACTTGTAACTTTTTGATATTGGAGCCCCAAAAAGCATGGGGTATATGCCGGAACACGAGCGCAGAGTTGAACACAGACAGATATACAGACAGATAGACAAATAGGCAAACACCAACCCATTAGACTCAACTCAAGAACAGACAGTTAAATAATTCAATCCTTCCCTCTGATTCACCAAACTGTTGTTCATCGTTTCATTCGCCCTAAACTCATGTTGCGGAGGCGGATCTCATTGAACAACAATTACGATTTAAATTCAGTAGATTTAGGGTTGCAGTATGAGGATAATCCATGTTTAGATTCAGATCCTGATAGTGAACATTTTTTCTTTTTATGCCGATTTTTTTGGGTTCAAGATCACAACTTCAAAGAAACAAAGTACTATTTGACTATGCTAACATCACCCCAATTTTTATAAAACTTAAAAAATCAGGGTTGCAGTATGTAAATGTTCAAAATCAATGGATTGATCTAGGCGACTAAAAGGGAAAAAAAAAATACCATGATGATTGGTGATAAGAAGATATACCCTCTGGTTATGACTCACTGAACACTCGCACTCGTTGATCCCCGAGAAAGAACTTAGCAAAGTGAAGAAAAAACCCCTGGTAATGACGAAAAGAGTTTGCGAACTTGAAAATGACCATTGACAGTTCGTGGATGTTCCAATTGATAGCATGGTGGATCTTTCCAGTGCGTTTTTTCTATGTTTACCAGGCCGGGTACAGTAGTTGTGAACCTTTGAATGGGAAAACCATGATGAACCGCGCCTTTGGTTTCTAGCAAGATAGACCTTCGCATGGCCGTTTTCTTCCCCTTGGGTTTTTTCTTCGTCCTCTTCATGGGATGTCATGCCATAAAATCCTTCCAGAAGTATTCACCGTTTTCCCCATGTTCAGCCCTTGAAAATCCCAGCTGATTCTTCAAGTCAAGCAAAAATCACTTGCACATGGGATAACCCTCTGGTAATTTAACATAACTATGGAAAATCACCATTTTTAATGGGAAAACTCACTATCAATGGCCATTTTCAATAGCTATGTTAAATTACCAGAGGGTAACCCAAGCCATTTTTTTGTTGGGCATAAGCATCCAAGCTTCGACATATTTCGACCATCCAAGTCACCAAAGCTTGAAAACTCCAAGTCACCCAGGGTTCATAGCCCATGAAATATCAACCACCCCACAAGAAAAAAAAACAGTTGTTCTTTCACTTACCGGGGGAATAGTCACAGATCTCCAAGATAATCTTACTGGTGCTAAACGTAGGGAATGGATGGGTTGCTGGGGGTTGCTGGGATGATTTTTGATACTTATTGTCGATGATTCCCGAAAATTCCCTACGTTTAGCACAAGTAAGAAAATGTTAAATATGTTAAGAATCTACATATATATATATATATATATTATGATGCTAGATAATATATATATATATATATATTATACAGATAAAAAAAAGCATGGATAATCCAAGATAATCCAAGTCACCCAGGCCTGAAAATGTGGTGCCACGAAGCTCGTGGTTTTCTTCGTCATGGCCTCCGACAGCTTTAGCGACGACAAGGCCAGGGCCTGTCGCGCCTCGCGCTGCCCTTCCGCGGCCGCGCGCACGTAGAGGGACGCGAGGTGCCAGGACTGAAAGACCAGGAGAAGGAAGAAATCCAAGCGCCTCAGCGTCAGTATCCACCATTTTTCATGGGAAAATCCACTATTTCTATGGTAGCGTCCCAAGATGTCCGAAGCGTCACTTTTTTTGAGATTTCAATATATTTCAATTATGTGGGTGATGTTTTTTTCGGAATGGAAAAACAGAATATAGCGTCAGTATCATATCAATGGATTGGATTTGTTGGGAAAATGTTCACCGGAAAGCCCCATGATCTTAATGGGAAAATCACTCTGGTTTCCGGTTTCAATTTTCCCTTAAACCAATCCATTGATCATAGCGTCACTCTTAGTGAGATTAAAATGATGGGTGATATTTTTTTCGGAAAAAACGGAATATAAATGTTTAAATCTAATCTAGGATATAGCATAACTGGGATTTCATGGAGAATTATGGTCATATTGAAGGAATATCACATAATGGCAGGATATAATACGATAGGAATACTGGGGATTTCCTGCAACGGAGTCATCGTGGCCGTGGAAATCGGAAATCCCCGCCATCGGGCCATCGAGGTTTATACCTGGAAATTGATCAAACTAAATGATGGATTTTCCAGCAAGCCATGATTGCTAGAGGGTAGTTTGGTGAGAACTTTGGGTGTGCTGAAAAACTCACTGAAAGTGTGGGTTCTTGTTTAACCAATTTGGGGTTTGATGTGTTTTAACTGAAAACCATGGATGTTCCCAATATCCAATCAACAAGAAGATCTAAAACGGTTGGAGTCAAGAATTTGGGATGTGAAGAGTTTTAGGTGTAAGCATGGTGCAAAACAAGCGCTTCCTTCTTCATAAAACCGACGCATCTTAATCTTCTCTCCGTGTTTGTTGCTTGAATGCACCAAACACTTTAAGAAAAACCCATCTATATCTAACTGGATATGAATGGAGGATTTTCCCTTGTCAGACTTGATCACCAGAGCGGGAAAACCCCAATGGGTGGAGTTTCAATGATCCCATTTTAAAGAATGAAAACTCAAGTCACCACCCAGCTTCGGTGGTCTAATCTGCCTTTAAATCGTTCAACAAATCTAACCCCACCAGGGTTACAAGTCTTTGGGCCCATCGCAGTTAAATATTGGTTGTACAGCCTTACTGCCGATATATGTTTATGTATATATATATATGGTATATATAATTATATAATATATATATAGATACCCCCCCGGTAATCAAACATGGCACTTGAATATCCCTCTGGAAAAAATGGTTGTTTTTTTGATGAGAAAATCGTTTTCACATTCTACAAAAAATGGGATGATGAAATTCCCAATATATGGAAAAATAAAAAATGTTCCGAACCACCAACCAGTGTCTCATGTCAATGAAGGTTTGAATGGAGAAATCCATCTATAAAATTCGGATTTTCCATTGCCATGTTTGATTACCGGAGGCTACCCTCTGGTAAACTAACATAGCTATGGAAAATCACCATTTTTAATGGGAAAATCCACTATTAACGGCCATTTTCAATAGCTACGTTAAATTACCGGAGGCTATGCGCATTGTTAAATGCTTGGCACCGTGTCTTCGATTTGTCTTTTGAGTCACCAACCGCTTGGAGGATATTAAGTCTCCAGTTCACCTGGTTATGCCATATGGGAACTAACAATTGTAACATATTATCATAACTAACCCAGTTCATGGTTAGTTCACTCAATCATTGGGTGAACAAAAAAAAGAACTAACCATTGATAATATGAACTAAGAATTGATTGGTTAAGATATATGGGATATATATATATATTCCCATGACTAACCCATTATGCATGCCATAATTGGGTGAACTAAGAATGGGAACTCACCCAAAAAACACTTCGTGGGATGATCAGGAAAATCGTGTGCACCATAGTTTCAAGCACATCACCAACGACTTGCGAATATTTCGAACAAATACGTTACTTTTATGTATATATATATGGTAACACAGGACATAATAAGCTTATTTTATTTTGAACCAATATATATATACATATATAATATGTTTCAATCACTTGCATTCCCCATATGTTGCTTGATGAATGGTTCAATTTGTTAAAATCACAGGACCATTACCGTTGCGTTTAACGGTCATAGGTTGATCAAATTCTAAGCATATTATCGGTCCCCAGCTACCACGCAGTGGTTGTATATTCCATTTCATTCACTTAATTAGAGTCCCCATATTTTTGATTGATTAATATTGAAAAATATTACCAGCCTCTCAATCTCAGGTGAATTTCATCAAATGAACCATTGTTTTCACCACATGCAACTTAGTACAAATGATCAGTAATCTTGTTTATTATCGTTAATCAATACATAAATACCAATATCATATTGTTACATGGGTGTTTCTGAACTTGGAGTACTCCCAAAATATGAGTGTTTCCGGCATGCGGCTGATACGCCGCCCTTGGAAGGTTGCTTATTTTGAGATGTGCCATTCACGATCCCTTGGAAGGGTTGCGAATTTGAAAGATGAAGATTTGCGAAAATAATGGTTCAAGAATTGAACTTAGGAGTTGGATGTCTTAACATTCCTGCAAGATGCGTTACGTAGTTCACATGTTGCACATGTTTTCTTATGGTCAACAGGGGCGCGGGCGGTGGGGGGGGTGTGATAACGTTCTTGACGAGTAGAACACTGTGGCCGCGGCTTTGCCGAAAGCACTTTGGCACTGATGTTTCACGAGGTGAAGAAAAATGGATGGATGATCTGGTGGATGTTTGCATGGGAAACTTGAAAATCATAAATTCCTAATGTTTTTTTTTAAGCACTCGAAGAACAAAATAAATTCACCGCGCAGGCGAAATGCATTTTTTTGAACTTGAGTCACACGCCTGCCAATCGAAATGAATGTCCATGTTGCAAACATTCTTTGACAAGTCCCACTAATACCAGCATTTTGTCTCTTAGCCTCGAAAATCTCAATTTCAAATTTGTCACCCTTACAAGGGCAGCGAGTCAACCGGTTGCCTTGTTTCCCTATTGAAGATGCGCAAGTTTGGCTCTTTTGGGGCTCCACGAAGAAACCCCCACATTGATATCCATATTGTTACCCAATCATAAACCAGAATCAGTAACCATGCGTTGATCATGTTCCAAGCATATTCCCCTCTAACCATCTACCCAATCATGTTCATATCAATCATCATTGGGTAGATGGTTGGTTACCATATAAATCATGTTCATATGAATCATCTAACCATCTACCCAATCATATAAACTGATTCACCAAGCATTTTACCCCATGTAGTTCCATCAATTTTCGCAAACCTCCATGGACACTTAGATTTCCCCATGATGATACCGTTTTTCGTTCGCCCGAGCAGCATCAAATGGACCTTTTCCACCTTGACCTTGACCCGTTCGCACTGCGCGATCCTCCGCTGCAGCTGTTCCGCCGCGACGGAGCGCTGCTGCTCCGTGGAAGCCAAGAGCTCCACGGCCGTGTCGTGCTTGTCCATCAGCAGAATTTCCAACCAGCCGCGGAAGATCTCACCTTTTTGGGGATTTCTGTTGTTTTTGCAGAGATGTTGGTTTTTTGTTGGTTTGAAGAAACTAGATATATGTAGCTGTTGGTGAATCAACTATGGCTTGTGGATGTTTAAGATATATATATATATATGTAATTATATGTATACATATCTGGTTGGTGGTTTCAACCCCTCTGAAAAATATGAGTTCGTCAGTTGGGATGATGAAATTCCCAATATATGGAAAAATAAAAAATGGTCCAAACCCAACCAGATATGTATATAATTATATATGTATGTGTATGTCTGGGTAAATTACAGTTAATAAGGGGAATCATCCCCATATGGCCTTAATTCAGGTTGGTGAAATATTATAATTTACCCATATATATATAATTATATATGTGTATGTACTGTATATACAAGGTTGGCCCCCCAGTTATAAGATGGTTTATAAACCCCATTAACTATAGTTATAGGTATCATAAACCATAGTTATTGGAGTTATAAACCAACTTAGCTATCTAGGGGGCCCCACTTTGTAGGTAGTTTAATCTATAGATCCTTGGAAACATATCAACCCGGGTCGAAGCTCCAGAAACTCCAGAAGCTCCAGACATGGTCGCTGACACATGGGATTTCAATCCAAGAAAATGATGGTAAAATGATGATTGACCTAGGATTATGTTGGATTATCCATGCTTTCTAGTTATCTATATATTATCTAGCATCATATATATATATATAATTAGATAATATAGGTATATTCTCAACATATTTTTGACAACTTGTGCGTTTTATGTAGGGAATTTTCGGGAATGATCCACTGGCTAACTATCAATAATCCCAGCAACCCCCAGCAACCCATCCATTCCCTACGTAAAACGCACCAGTGTCTGTTGGTTGAGTTCAGCGAATATCAGGTCATTGTGACACTGTGATTTCTGGGGTTTAACCATCTGGAGGGATTTAACCAATAAACAAGGCATACGTTCTATAACTGGTTGGTGGTGCAATGGGTTAATGGATGTTAATGGGAAATAATCATTGTATCCTGTGGGTTTGAAAAACACTGCTCAACTGGAACCGTTCCATTTTAGTGGTTTGTTCATCAAAATTATGACTGGTTGGTGGTGCAATAACCATCTTGAAAAATATGAGTTCGTCAATGGGAAGGATGCCATTCCATATATGAAATGGAACATAAAATTCATGTTTGAAACCACCAACCAGATAATGATAAATTGGTTTGTCTCACTAGGTTAACATGTTTTTGTTCGTGGTAGATATATCGAACTAGATAGTGAGCTTTATAAACCAGTAAACACAACTGGAGTCAGGAACCTCTGCAGTAAATTAGACAATAATGTAAGATAATTATAACACTAATGTGGGAAACCCAATGCCATAAACCATCCCGTAAAATCACCATTTTTATGGGTGGTATGTTTACCATCCGCTTTGTTGGTAGGTCTTTTTTTTGGGGGGCTGCCTACATTAATTAGAAGACTAATTATGTGCAGAGATATGTTGTATAGATATATTTTATCGGGTCTTCCATGGAATAAATTTCCAGGGAAGTTCTTGCTTTAGGGCATGGTTTCCCTCCAATTCTGGGGTGGTTGGAGCCCGATGGTACCTTCAACAGAAAAAAAACAAGATTGATGGTTTGAATGGATGACAAATTGCTAACATTCAAACCATTTAAATAGGTCTTTATCAACGGTACCATCTATTAAAATTGGAAAGTCACAAAAACGAATCCCTTACCCTCTGATACCTGAACGTAGCCATGAGAAAAAAAAAGTTCGCAAGAGTGCAAACAATTTAGCGGGTACATGAACCAGTCACGCTGTTTCTTCAGCTTGAACTTCTTCAGAGATTTGCTCTTCATGCATTTCTTCCAGGCGTTGAAGCAGAACTTCAGGCCTTTGGCCTCCTCCTCTTGCATTACAGCCATCATGGTCAGCTTCCCAGAGGATTTCCTGGTCGACTCACTGGAGCTTGGGAAAATCATGGGTAACCTACCCGGCCTGGTAAACGGCCATAGAAATAGTGAGTTGTCCCATTAAAAATGGTGATTTTCAATAGTTTTTTGTATGTTTACCAGAGGGTAAATGAACTAAATGATGGATGTTCTGCCAAATTTCACAACCAGAGTCCATTGCCTATCATCACATCCCACCCTTTCAGCTGCATCGCGGTTCATAAAAACCATGGGTGGTGCGGTTAAGATTTGACCATTTACTGGAAAAACCAATCCAACGACTGAAGCGATAAAACATCCCATCACCTGAGCCGCGACCCAAGTCCTAAAAGGCCGATAAAATAAAATAAAAAAACATACTGTGTTGGAACCAAATACCCCCTGGTAAATTAACTTGTTGACCCTGAAAATCCACCAATTTCTAATGGTTTAACTAGTTTGAACCAACCCCGATGACTGTCAGGGTCGAACTGTTAATTTACCAGAGGGTATATCCCAGTATTTACCATAGATTTTCCCATGAAAATCATGGGGTTTTCCTGTAAAATTTCTCTTAAACCAATCCATTGAAAATGACCCAGTCGAAATAGTGGATTTTCCCATGAAAAATGGTGGATCTTTCCATAGTTATGTTAATTTACCAGGCCGGGTAAACCACCAAAAAAAAATGTGGTAACTCCAATTCCAGTGTTCCCCATGATCTGATTGAACATCAGCGCCGTTCTCAAGCCATCGATCTTCAGATCTTCATCCAAAGCATGCGACCTGACAGCGAAGACAGCGATCGAAAGAAAATTACTTTACTTCGGGTCTCCCTGACCTAAATGATTCTGATACCCAGATGCTCCATGTATGGTATATTTACCTACATGACTGGGTGATTATTAGGGCAAATGTTGGTAAATATTCCATACATGGAGTATATGGGATATAGTTTCTGACATATCATCTGGAATTATATATGTGAGGATATATCGATTCCCGATTTCTAGTGGATACAACTCAACGGGGAAACGAAAAAAAAAGTTGGATTGGCTTATAAAGCCATCTAACTATACGCACAGACCTCCGTGGGTTGCCAGGTGTTAGGTTTCGTCGTCTGGGAAATGCCAAAACACTGGCCCTGCACAGGTATTTGAGCATGTCGAAGGATAATCTTTGAACGCCGTTCTAATCTTCCGGGCAAACCATGTTTGGTCTTGCCATAACTATAGTTTCCAAGATTCATAACTTTGTGGTTTATCTAACTATAGGTATTATACATATGCATATGCATATATACATTTAGATACATAAAGTAGTTACATAGATATAGAGGGTTCCTGATAAAGAGGGTTATCCCTGAATCATCCGATTTATCATCGGAATTTGCCCAAAATCAACCCTCCATTTCTTTTGGGGTACCCCCTTGATAGAAATATGATGTACCATCTGGTAAACTAACATAGCGAACTGGAAAATCTCCATTCGAATGTAGGGAAATCATTGATTTCTATGGTCCATGTTCCAGTTCACACAAACTGTAACAAATTACCAGGCCAGGGTACCCTCTGGTAATTTAGCATAGCTAACTATGGAAAATCACCATCTATAATAGGTAAATTATCTACAATGTGGGGCCCCCCAGTTATAAGATGGTTTATAAACCCCATTAACTATAGTTATAAGTACCATAAACCATAGTTATTGGAGCTATAAACCAACTTAGCTATCCAGGGGGCCCTACTTTGTACCAATTGGTAATTTTCCAGTTCGCAAACTGTCACCAGAGGAAAATCCACCATTTTGCAAAAATCCTCAGCAACTTCAAGCGACAAGGTCCAGGCCAGAAAGGCCAAGTTCGCCAGGAAAGGATGCGGCAGGGACTTGATTTCCAGCAACTCGTCACAGCTCCGGAAACAGACCTGGGCTCTGGAGCTCGGCGACCCAGTTTTTTCACGGCGGCGGAATGGATTGTTCTATGCCATACAAAGTGGGGCCCCCGTTGATAGCTAAGTTGGTGAACATAACTCCAATGTCACTATGGTTTATGATACTTATAACGAACTAGTTAATGGGGATTATAAACCAACTTATAACTGGGGGGCCTCACATTGTTGTGGATGTTGTGGGAGAAGGGAATCACATTGGCAGTTTGATTCGCAACATTTCTGGATGTTTCATGATGTTTCACTATTATCACTGTTGGAGGAAAGGAATCTAAGGACGTCTGTGATTTCCAGACTGGCTGATCTGCGATTTCCATCGATTTCCAACCCCACCTCCTCTTGTCCATCGAACAAAATCTTGCAGATGCCCTTTTCGCTGGAGGAGAAGAAAGTGCCTGCAGAGATCTGACGGATTTTTTAATGAAAATGACCCAGAATCTTGAAGGGAAATGTTACATCAAACTGCTCAATTCACTGGGAGAAACTACTTTTTTTTTGATGGTCTGAAGTAAATTATTCCTTGAACCAACCCTTTGTTTTGCTGGTTAAACTCCCATATATATATACCTAGGGTCATCTCATTGTGTTTTTTGGTTGTTGGTGTTTTTGCACGACCGTTGCATTCCACATCACAATTCGATAAGACGTCTGAGCAAGTGTGTGTGTGCGTAGAAGGTGTCTGTGTGTAAAAGCGTTTGTGCATAAAGACGTGTGTGTGTGTGAAAAAAACTTCTGTGTGTAAAGGCGTCTGTATATGTAAAGGCGTCTATGTGTAAAAACGGTTCTGCGAAAGAGCGTTTGTATGTAAAAGCGTCTGTGTGTAAAAGTGTCTGTGTTACATCTTCACATCTTACATCTTCTCCATCTTTTCTTTCCGTCCCTCACTCTCTTCCTACTACCCTGTCTCCTTCATACAGCCTCGCTCTTGCAATTTTTGTTCTCTTGCATTGCTGTCGTTCTGTATCAGTACACATGTTTCAATGCCTCTCTTCAGCTTTCATCTTAACATTTTGACATCTTGCCTCTTTCATCTTTCTGACAATCAGCTGCTACATTTCCCATCGCTATATCCCGCTATCATTGTCTTTTCTTCATTCTACTTACACCACATACTTCTTACATACTTATTACATTGTGTTTTTACTTACACCTGAGTAACTTGCTCCTCTACGCTCTCGGGCCATCCGTCGTCGAGTATTTACTCAGTTCGCCCCCCGTTCACGCATTTTGGGTGGCCAGGCAGCAAACTCATATTGGGGGTCTAAAAACACAGCACCACCATGATGGGTCAGTTCATACTCAGAAATATGTATATTGATATATATATATATACGTATCTACATATCAGCTAATTAGATGATATTCGATTCACAACCTCCTTTCTAGTAGATCCTATAATGTGGGAGACCATAAAAAGAACCATTTATTTGGGGGATGGTATATACAGTATATACCACCCATAACAATGGTGATGACATCGGTCCCCATGGGTCCCCAATTTCTCCCCATCCATCCGCCTGGACGTTGACTCTTCTTCTCCCTGACGCGAATGCCCTTTTCGGGCTTCGATGGCATCTCTTGGTCCAGCTGTTGCTTCAAGGACCCGAAGAAACTCCATAGAGCCAACGCCTGCAGCTGCAGGGCCAACCATGGGACCCTTTTTGGGGATTTTTTGTGGCCCTTAAGGTGGGTATATTCCAATAGTCTAGTATATTTCAATGGTGATTCAATGGGATTAAATGGGATATATGATTTAATGGGAATATAATTGATATAATGGTCAATGGATGTCAATGGGAGATCTTCAGGATCCAATTGATGGATGGTACGTTAGTAGCATATGAGGCTATATGAATTCTGGGGATATGCCCTGAAATTTAGGCCTGAAAAATTGGCCTTATATATGGTAGGTACCTCCAATCAATCGGTTCCTGTTGCATGGCCATTGAATGTTTGTTGGGATAGGTTGGGATATGGACACCCCCGATCCTAGAACTATGTTGAAATATCGCCACCAGTTTTGTGGGGAAAATGGCTTGATCATGGATTAGTGGCTTCTCCAAATTTCCCTTGGTTTGTTGTCATAGTTGTCGCACTGTCGCAGATCTAGCCTCTGGTAAACTAACATGGCTATGGAAAATAGCCTTTGATAGATGAGTGACCGTTCCTAAAAATGCTGATTTTCAATAGTTATGTAACAGTTTACTGCATGGTTTGGATAAGTAAAAATCAAAACTTGGTTGGTTGGGTAATGCAGTAAAGTAACCCTCAAAAACGATGCAGAAAAGGTTTGAAAGCCCCAACTCTTCTAGTTGGATGTTACTCTTCCATCCAACTCTGGGGGTTGCTCTATAAATCCTCATAGATTGATAGGCGGATAGATAGGCCCCACAAAAATATGGTGACTTTGATAGAACGCTTATCTTTCGTTGATTTCCAGTAGATGGGTGTGTCCAGGGCACCCTTAAACCATAATTTGGTGTTAAAATTCAAAACCTCATATTTTCCCATTAGAACAACCACTAGGTGGTCCATATCCAATTCTTAAGACAAACCCAAATCACATATTGGTGGCATCTAATCCCAGTTCAAGTGGTAAATGGTTAAATGATACGTCATATTTACCCCATGAACCATCAACATGACCAGTATCAACCCATCACCATTCATCCAGCCCTTCCCTGCCTTGGACCTGCTGTCTAGCCATCTTCGAGAATTCTCATTTCGTCGTTGTCGCCAGTAGGCTCTCATGTCTTTGCACACCGCAGCCCAGGCGACGAAAAATCGCTTCCTCGTGGGTTTAGCCAAAGAAGAAGCGCATCCTTTTGAAAAATCTGAACGAGTGGTGAAAAAAAACATCTTAGATGGCAAGTTCAAAAGAAGTAATGCTGAAAGTGGACAATTTGCCATCTTTGGGACAACTTCCCCCTTTTGGAAAAGAAAAAATACCAATGAAACCAGAACTTCGTTCATGAAACCCGTCCTACCATTTAGGGAAAAAAAAAAACATACAAATGAAACCACTCCAGCTTCAAATCCAAGTCGAACACGAAGCCACTTTGGCCCATGGGATCTGGTCGGTGTAGTCGATGTGGTCGTTGTGGTCGTGAAACTGCAGGCACTTGAGGAATTTGAACTGGAAGATGCTGACTGATCTGACTGATCTGACTGATCTCCGGTCTTTTTGCCACGTTCACTTCCTGGAGCTGGAATTCAAGCATCAAAATATGGGATTTACCATGATTTGAGAGTTCAAAAGTTGGGATTGAAAAAAACATGGAAAAAAATAGGATCTTATCTGGTTGGTGGTATACCTACCCCTCTGAAAAATATGAGTTCGTCAGTTGGGATGATGACATTCCCAATATATGGGAACATCAAAAAATGTTCCAGTCACCAGCAACCAGTAGTTTTTGTACCTCCAACTTGTTGACCCATTCAGATTCTGGGCAAATTATAGTAATTCACTAACCTGAAATAAGACCATATTTGGATAATTCCCTATACATTCACCATTATTCCAGGCTTCGGGAGAACAGGCTGAGGGATCGTGATGAAATTGACCCAGAATCATATCTATTAGAATTTACCCAGATATATTCTACATATATTACATTATTATAGTTACTATTAACCCACTATTATAGTTACTTTTATGTATATATATATATCCCAAGCAGTAAAAATCACCAGCACTTGGGATTTGACCCAAAAAAAGGGCTGGTGAACGATGGAACTCGCTGGGTTCCCAAGAATGATCTCCTCGGTGATTTTTTTTGGGACTGGGGACATCCTACGTTTTGGGCGGCTAAGAACCTACAATTAGTGAGGCGCCCGGCCATGATATCTAAGTTGGTGAACATAACTCCAATGTCACTATGGTTTATGATACTTCTAACGAACTAGTTACTGGGGCGAATCTAAACCAACTAACATCACTGGGGGGCCTCACATTGTACAAATCACCAATTTTGCTTTGCTGAAATCATCAAATCTTCTGAGTTTCTGCCCACATTTTCTGATTCCATCCCTAGTCTTGCCCTGAGGCGACCACCAGTTGTGTTTGTGGTGTTATAAACCTCATTAACTCGTTCGATATATCTACCATAAACCCAACCACGAAACTAGGCAAATAAAGTACCTATCATTAATTACTATATTCTGCATGTGTACAATATATGCATGTAAATAAATAAATAAATAAATAAATATATATATATATATATATTATATATATATTATATATATATATATATATATTATATATTATATATATATATATATTATATATATATAATATATATATAATATTATATATATATATGTATATTATATATATACACATCATTTATTGGTTAAATCATAGTCGATCCCTGTTGTTGATAGTTAAATCAGTTAAATCCCCATAGTAAACAACGAAAAATCACCACGGCGACCCCCCAGGGACCCAGAAACGGTCCTGCTTCGCAGGAGTCTCGGGCTGCCGGAAATCACTCGCATGGCGAGGTGAAGTCTCACAGGCGCTGTGGAGCTGGGTGAAGGAGCTGGTGAGACGACTGACCATTGAAACCATCCCATGATTATATATATACATATATATATATAGTTATTTGGGTTTAGATGTGGTTATAAAACTATGGTTACTATGGTTCAGCTAACAATTATGTAGTTAACCATATCAAACATAGCCTCTGGTAATTTAACGTAGCTATTGGAAATGGCCATTGAAATAGTTGATTTACCGTTCTTAAAAATGGTGATTGGCCATAGCTATGTTAAAAGATGTTAAAACAACCAGAGGGTAGGAGTCATTCAAAATAGTTTTAAAAAATTAGGAGTGATGTCAGTGATGTCTTCAAAATGTCTTTGAATCAATGACAGACTCATTGAACCCAGCAAATCTCCAGAATCAAAAGAGTCGTCCATGAACTTTTGGAAAAAATCTTCAGCAACCCAAAGAAAGATCGCCAAAGTTTATTTTCCAAGTCTCAGGATTGACAGTTGTGGCTGACAGTGTTCCTACCTATCCCAACTGATCATAGAAAATACCCCCAAGCGATGGGTACCCGAAACTCACAGCAGTCAGTTTCCCCAGTAAAACCAAAAGCCCTGGAACCAAAATAAATGTTTCCACCAGCGTTCTTGGATTTGCTAAAGGGGCTTTAAAAAAATTATCCCGGCAAGAGACCCCAAGCAGCGTGGGGGTGTGGGGAAAATGTATGATAATGTTGATGTTGATGTTGTTGATGATGATGATGATGATGATGATGATGTTGATGTTGATGATGTTGATGATGTTGTTGAGGAGGAGGAAGATGATGATGTTGAGGATTATAATGTGGATGAGGAGGAGGACCGATCCCAAGACCGCGACAACCGTTTTGTGCGAGCCAAGACCAGTCGAAATGCCCTTGGACATGTCACAGGAGCCACTCTATACAGAAATTTACAGGTAAAATGCCGCAGACAAGCTGGAGCACCCTGATCAAGCACCGGCCTTTACACTTACCGTAAGAACCCCTCAGTGTGGACACACATTACTCGGGGAAAAATGTCCTGATCATCTCCCGCAAAATGCCAAAATCAGCGACAAATCGCAAATCCAAGTGACGAATTTCCACATTCAATGGCCATTTCAGGAACCTAAATTGGAGGTACCTACCATATATAAGGCCTATATAAGGCCTATGTAAGGGGATATACTCCCAAAATATGGCCTTATAAGGTACTAACGTACCTCGATAAATTGGATCCTGGAATTCCCATTGATGTTGGTTGCAAACCTATTTACTAACCCATTAATAATTTCAAATGCCCATTACTGCCCATTACATCCCAATATATCCCCATTCTCGTCGGTCTACTGGTAATTCCCAGGCTATCTTCAAATCATGTCCACTTTTTTTCAATTATATTCCCATTAAATCATATATCCCATTAAATCCCATTGAATCACCATTGAAATATACCACTATTGGAATATACCCACTTGACTTAACAGATCATTCCCACTTTTTTCAGCAAATTCTACTTGGAGTATCATCCCGCTTAGGAACTGGTGAAGCCTTGGCCATCGTCACCCATTGGATCTACGGGATAATCCTCCAAGAATATCCCATGGATTTTTCCCATAAACGATCGAAGCTATTGAAGTCATAAACATCCATGAAAACATAGTTATTGGAGACATAAACGATCTATAAACCTCAGCTATTGGCTATATATATATATCACACATCATTTCACCATCATTTATAGGGAAAACATCCGATTTTCCAACCCATCCAGATCCACCTCCGCCTGAATCAGGGCATCCAATCTCCCCTCCGCCCTTCGCAACGTGCTCAGCTCCGACCGTAGCTGCAGCGCCGCCCCGCTCTTCGCCGGCGGGGCCTCCCGGCGCTTCAACGGTGGCATGGAGGCGTTGGGGACCAGCTGCCCAGGCATGGGGGGCCCCTCCATGGCGAGACTCGGCAGAGAGTTTGCTTGGAAAATCGAGAAAAAGCCAGAAAACTTGAAGAAGTTGAAGGTAAAACATGGTAAAAACAATATACATATATATATATATATTATATATTATATATAATATATAATATATTATATAATATATGTAATATAATGAATATTATATATATATAATATAATGAATATTATATATATATAATTATATATACATTATATATATAATTATATATATATAATTATATATATTATATATATAATTATATATATACACCTCTAAAAGCCCTACCTTCCCGGTGAAGATCTTCCTTTCACTCCAGTCCATTGAAATGGCAGATCCGCTGACTTTGTGTTTTTGGGAAAATGGGGAGTTGGAATGATCAGCTGGGAATGATGAACAATGAGCCCCCCTTGGGGAGATTTTGGCTTGTCATTTTGTAGACCAACTAGTCATGGCCCTTTTTAGGGAACTCCGCTCAGCTTGAAGCAGAAGAGTTCCGGGCTTGGATGGAAGATGGGTCTCAGTTGCCAGTAACACGTCAGTGGTTCCAACGGTACTTGCTGCGGCAAAAAAATGTTGGTATTCCATGCAAAAATGGGGCCATAACCCAACGAGATGGACCTCCCAAGTTTTTTTAACAGCTTTAACCCTTAATAACCTCATCTAAGATCAACCGTTTGTTTCCCAATTCGCCTATGAAATCAACCAACTTCGACACCCAAAAATCGATCACAGGAGCCATGCTCTGGGAGTCTGATCTCTAATTTTTCTAGGCGTTTAAATGAATATGGGGCAGAAACCACCAACTATACACACCAACATACAAGAAAATATGTTCATATATCACATACATATAATTAACATATATCATATATATACATATATACATATATATATTATATATATATATATATTATATATATATTATATATATATACTTCAAACAAGCATCCTGAACTGCTTTTCTCCGAGGTGTCATTCTGCGAAACTCGAAACAGGTGGTTGAAACGTTGCGGTGGAAACTGACTTCGGTCCGCGGCTGCACTTTGGCTTCTCCGCGATCGGAATTGTTGAGCAATAGGATCCACCATAAATGGCGATAGAAAAAATGGCTGGCTTATTGATTCACATTAACGTCACTAACGTATAAAAGAGTCCTAACGGGAAAAACCACTTTTTGTGTCTCAGAGTGTATCACTCCATTTTTTGACCAACATTGATAGAACCAATAATGTCCTTTTGGTAAAAATAGGTTTGGGCCGGGAGCTGGTATACCATCTATCATCACTGTTCACCTGTTGTTAAACAAATAAACCTTCAAACCCTCTATTTTCATCAACCAACCAATGGGAATTTGGGACATCTATGGATAGAACTGTGCTCTCAACTTATCTCATGATTTCTCACCAGGATCAGCGTGCGGCTTCTTCTCCGAGAGGTGCTTAACATTGTCCAAAAAACATAGGAACCATTCTGTATCGTTTCCCCAAATATTTACCAGTGAAAAAGCACAAAATCACCATCAGCAAATTTTAGTTTAAGTTCTCTTTAATCAACTGATTCAATTGATGAGCATCAGTCCACAGTCCTCAAAAGAAACAGCTAGTATCACCTTATCTTTCACCAGTAACCCATCATGTAGATCTGGCACTGCAAATCGGCACAGCCCAAGACAGCGAAAACTACATCACTGCTCAGCTGAATCCTTCCATGATCATCGCTTACATTGGTTATTGGTTAGGTTATCACTCAAATTCATCTAACATCATCTCACCATGTCACTTTTCGGGAACTTTTTTTGGGGTTGCCTTAAAAATCTCAAAAGTCGTGACCATTGATGGGGCGCATCTGCTCAACTCAACTGATTCCTTCGATGATTTCCTTTGGGACGCATCCCGTGGTGAGATTCCAGATGTGCGTCTCGCAATGGAAGGACTTGTAGAGTTTCATCGCGGTCCAGGCGATACAACAAATTGCAATCATCCTGAAAAAGCGCCGGAGGTGGGATTTTTTTGGCCGAAATGTTGATTTTGAATCAACAAGAATGATAATATATATATATATTACAATATGTATATAATATAGAATATATATAATATAATATATATAATTATAATATAATATATATATATAATTATATATATAATATAATATTATATATATAATATATATATAATATTATATAATATATATATATATAATATTATATATATATATATAATATTATATCATATATATATAATATCATATATATAATATCAAATATATATAATATTATAGTTATATATAGTATTTCTTATATATCATTATACCAGCATGTGTACTTGTTTCATTTCACCAGCCAACCCGAATTGAAACACTAAAAAAAACGGCTCTTGGTCGACTAAAACCACCTTTGTTCGTGGTGATGTTATCCTATTGTTTCATGATCGAATCCCATGTCTGATGCTCAAATTCTCATGTCCATCGTTTCCGTGTTTTTCCATGGTGAAATGAGCAGTGTTCTACCACCCTTTTTGACATCTGTCGCTCACGGTCAGCGTGTTCAGAGTGTTCAAAACCCTGTGTCTGCGCCTTTATGTTGAGAATGGGATTTCCCCAAGGATTGTGATACCCTCTGGTAATTTAACATAGCTATTGAACATGACCATTGAAATAGTGGATTTACCCATGAAAAATAGTTATTTTCCATAGTTTTTGTATGTTTACCAGAGGGTATTCCCCATGATATTGGTGAGAATCATCCCCGAAATACTCATCCACCAATCACCAACCCTTTCTTTTCAAATAGATCCCCACATGTCCTAATTGGTGGTTGACCTACCCCTCTGAAAAATGATGGAGTTCGTCAGTTGGGATGATGAAATTCCAAATATATGGAAAAATAACCCATTCATGTTCCAAACCACCAACCAGTGTTTGATGGTTAAACCCCAAGCAAACCCTTTCTTCATGATGCTTAAGTCGGTGAAGTTCCCATTCAATCACGAGACTAACCCCCAACCCCCAACCCCTTCGAATGTTGATAATCTAGTGACTATTCATGGTGTTTCCCCATCATGTCCCCTATGTTTTCCCACCATTCCCCCCATCATGTCCCCTATGTTTTCCCATCATTTTCCCATCACTTCCTCTATGTTTTCCCATCATTTTTCCATCACTTCCTCTATGTTTTCCCATCATTTTCCCATCACTTCCTCTATGTTTTCCCATCATTTCCCCATCACTTCCTCTATGTTTTCCCATCATTTTCCCATCACTTCCTCTATGTTTTCCCATCATTTTCCCATCACTTCCTCTATGTGTTCCCATCATTTTCCCATCACTTCCTCTATGTTTTCCCATCATTTTCCCTAGTTTTTGCCATGTTAAACCAGTGACCTCCCCCACCTTCTCCGTTCGCGCCATTCTCCAAGGCACTGGCCCAGCAGAATGGCCATGCCCTGTGCCCAGCCGATGGACCCAGCGCGCAGGGCGCACAGGAGACCCACGGCCATCGGAAGGATCTTCGCCAGGCAACTGATGAGGCCCAAAGCCATGGAGATCAACAGCTTCACCTGGGAAGATTTCACCAAGGAATGCTACCCGGCCTGGTAAACATACAAAAAGCTATTGAAAATGGCCATTGAAATAGTGGATTTTCCCATTAAACATGGTGATTTTCCATAGCTATGTTATTATAGGAATGCTATGTTAAATGGCCCATTTATAGATGGTTTACCTATTAAAAATTGTGATTTTCCATGGCTATGTTAGTCATAACCAGATGGTAATGGTCATACAATGTTAGGGAAAACTAGTTAGTAAATTGCTTATCGGGATTTGTTGGGGGTAAACAAACCCCAGTTACTAACCAGGAATCGCTAATCCTATGGCCCATCTAAGTGGAATGCTACTGCAAAGTGGGGCCCCCGTTTACGATAGCGTTCAGTTGGTGAACAAGTTAGCCCCAATAAGTATGGGTTATGGTACCTATAACTGTAGTTAATGGGGTTTATAAGCCCCAATAACTAGTTCGTTATATGCGTACCATAAACCATAGTGACATTGGAGTTATGTTCACCAACTTAGCTATCGTTTGGGGGCCCCACTTTGTACTGTGGATGAAAGAAATCATGAAATCCGATCAACCACCAAAAGGATGGCTGAAACTCTATAAATCATGGGATGTTTACCAGCAACTGGTGCAGGATTTCGCAACCATCCACAGTATGAATGGTACATGAATGGTACATGAATGGTACATGAATGGTACATGAATGGTACATGAATGGTACATGAATGGTACATGAATGGTACATGAATGGTACATGAATGGTACATGGCACTTGAGATATGTGGCTGTTTTTTAACTTTGGTTGGTAGATATAAGTGGCAACATGAATGGTGGGTCCATGATGGTTAGATGGTGAACTAGATGGCTTATCTTATATTGCTGGTTCTATATGGCTGCAGGATGCGGCCCTCAGTCGATAGCGATGGAAGTTGAGATATGGCTGTGGCTGAATTCTAGTCTATGACCTGCAGAAACTGGAATGCTATGGGGGGTTAGATGATGGTTTTACATGGATTTAGATGATTAAAGATATTGCAACAAATATGGCTGTATATATATATATATGGGTCTGCATGCAAGAAATCCATGGATGCATCAAAAACGGTGTGAAACTATGGATGTAATGTGGCTGTATGGTTTTATATGGTTTTACAGTACATGGTTTCATAGGGATGTTTTATGATTTTTGGGGATTTATATAATGCTTCAACTCATGCATCAATGATCAGCTCAATTGATGTGGATTTCACTGAAAAATGCTGGATGCTTATCATGTTTTGGATGATTTTCACCTGAGCTAAGATGAGCCGGCCGTGGAATTGGTGGAAGTGTTGAACATGGGAAAATCCCTAGCAGAATATGCCTTTGATGTGGTTTTATAGCGGCTTTCATGTGGATCTACCCTCTGGTTATGACTAACGTGACTAACGTAGCGAACTGGAGAATCACCATTTGGAAATAGGTAAATCATAAAAAAAAACTATTTCTATGGGCCTCTAAAATAACTAAAAATAACCATGTTTAATAGCCATGCTATTAATAGGTAAATCACCATGTTTTTTCCCATTACCCTATGGTTTTGAATAGGTATACCATGGCTATGTTAGTCATAACCATAGGGAAATGGAAAAAAAAGCTGGGATTTTGATGAAATCTAAGCGGATCCGCCCGCTGCCAGTGAACCACTTTTCTTTGCTCCCACAATTGGAAAATCCCTGGGGTTTTAATATGGGTTTAGATGGTTTCATTATATGGTCTTCTATGGTTTTGTGATATGTTTTTATGTGGATATCATGGAAAGGTAATGGGGAAGCAATGGTCATATGAAATGGAAACTTCATGGGAGACTATAACCAACAATTGGAAACTGTTTGGAAAGCCCCAAATTTTCTTGGCATTGGCTTAGGATGTTCAAATGGATTGTGTTTACAAAGGCTACGTTAACGACAGCGAGACGTAGTCATCAATTGGGGCTTTTGACACTCCTCACCATCATCATCTTCCAGGGGTAATGCCTCCCAGCTATGTTTTTTGGTTGATCACCTCCATGAATTGGGTAAAAATACCCATTGGTAATACCTCCATGATAGATATATCACCCAATTATATCGATATATATATATAACCTCCAATTATATACATAACCTCCATGAAGTTTATAAACCCAATTGGAGTTCTGTCGAAACCAACTTCGCGATCGATCGAACACGCGCTACGCCGCTACGGGTGAAGATCGATCGATCACCTGAAACTCACCCGGTCGGCGCCTTGCCAACATGGTGCAAGCGATCGAAGATGAGGCCGAAAAAGGACGCCTGGAAGTCTCAGTGGAACCAAGGCTGTCCATGGGATTTTTTTTGCCAAGCACTCGGAGTCCTTTCAAAACACAAAAAAAACAGGAGGGAGTTCTATGGATGTCTTCCATTCATGGCAAAAACCGGCCACTTTTGGGTGGCTCAACCACCATTGTGTCGTTTACCAATTCGTCCTTTTCCGGTGGGAGTTAAACCAGGGTCGAAAACACCACATAAAACGTTTCCACAGCTTCGGGCTTCGCCTGCAGCCAGAGTTGCACCACGTTTTCCAAGAAGACCTTGGAGATGGAGGTTAACAAGGCACGTTCACTCAGGCATCCTCCATCCTGGCACTGTGACTTTTCCCACGTGACTTTTTTCCCACGGGTCTTTGACAAAGTGTGGTGTTTTTGGCACATCGAGTGATATTATGGTTGTAATGGGGGTTATAATGGTGGTTATAATGGTGGTTATAATGGTGGCTAATAGTGATTAATAGTGATGAATACCTGACTAATAGTGATTAATAGTGATTAATGGTGATGATAATCCATGAATAGTGATTTATCACCAATTTTTGGGTGCTTAATAGATTAATGTAGGTAAAACGATGTCATAGACCACCCATGACTGGAAATGGTAAACATACCACCTATAAAAATGGTGAAGACTGGGGGCTGGTTTATTATTGATTTACCCATATTACTGTTTTTGGTTTTCCATCTCACTGAGTGAGTAGCCTATATCCCGAATTATGAATTACCCACTTACTGACTGGGAAAAACCATATATATATATATATGTACTGGCTGGTGGTTTCAACCCCTCTGAAAAATATGAAAGTCAGTTAAGATCATTATTCCCAATATATGTGAAAATAAAAAATGTTCCAAACCACCAACCAGTATAATATATAATCATCACAGCGGTTCAACAAAGGTCCTTATGCACCATAACACACTGGTGAACAGGGATTACCCGTGGGCAATCAAACATGCTTTGGGAAATCTCCGAATTGAATGGTGGTTTATAGGTGTAGCTTATGGCTGGGCAAATCTTCCAAGTAAATGGGGGTTACCATATTTCAGTCTGATAATACTAGGCTATATATGCTATACTAGGCTATAATAATGGGATGATATCATCATATATCATCAGTTAAAATGCTCTGATACTGGACTTGGGCAATCAATAAAACTTGCCACCATCAATGGGATGTCAAGAGATCCGCATTCGATCCGCTTCTTCGAAACTCCCGACATCTCCAGAATCAATGACGAAACTGATTTTCCGGCATCCGCCAATGATTCGATCGAATCAACAAAAAACCGGAGAAAAATCAGGTCTTTTCATGAAACTAAACATATGTCACCATGAAAAAAATCATCCAAACAAACAAACATATCCCAACACCAAAACAAAAACAACAACGAAATCATTCGCCCATCTGTTCAGTTTACTCTGTTTGATCCTTAAACCCCATCTTTGCTGGTTCAACCACCATATTTCATGACTGAAAAATCTCCGTATAAAAATATATCTACCCGGCCTGGTAATGACAAACATATAGCTATTAAAAATGGCCATTTATACTTGATTTTCCCATTAAAGATGGTGATTTCCCATAGATATGTTAGTTTACCAGAGTGTAATGTTCCTTTTTTCATGTGTAAACATTGCCAATCTTAGATACCTTGCAAGAAATGGCTTAAATTCTTAGCTGGTGAACGTAGATATTCCGACATTTATTGCAAAAGATTATGGTTGACCTATATATATATATGGAATATCCCCACTTATATATTGGCAATGGTTTTGGAATCCATAAGCCATATAAACCCATATAAGTGGGGTTATTCCATTAGGTTAGTAGGATTAGAAACGCTAGCCATCCAGTTGGTTGAGATGTCCATGTCCCTGAAAAAATGCATAGAAAAATCCCCATTCTTACTGCTGCGTTAAAAACGTAGGGAATTTTCGGGAATGATCCATTTCATCATTAATTCCTAATGTCATCATCCCAGCAACCCATCCAGCAACCCTGCGTAAAACGCACCAGTAAGAATATATATGAGATTCCATTTCCATATGATATTCCCATGATCCCATATAGTAAGTCCCATAGAAAAACAACCCTTTACCATTATATTTCCATATGATATTTCTATTGGTGAAATGATGATTTTCAAGGTTGAACGGCAATTCTTCGGTCCCGCTCTCCTCCGCAGCTTTGTTCCAATCCTTGGCGCGAAAAAAAATAAAACACAAATCATCGAGGTCATAGCAATCTGGGGGTGTCCATCAATTCAATGGCCATTTCAGGAACCTAAATGGGAGGTACCTACCATATATAAGGCCTATATAAGGCCTATGTAAGGGAATATCCCCACAAAATATGGCCTTATATGGTACAGTACCTCCATTTTAGG
>Ga0126342_10002784_pt1 | contig 27929 bp, 32 predicted proteins | sample Cyp1metagenome_FD_92528 | JGI IMG/M metagenome (GOLD analysis project Ga0126342, IMG submission 92528) | Coral microbial communities from Lord Howe Island, Old Settlement Bay, Australia - Cyphastrea 1 metagenome | ecosystem: Host-associated > Invertebrates > Cnidaria > Coral ... | reverse complement strand
TGCAATGGCAGTCACATGTCATCCTTGCGCAGTGGCCATGCTATGTTTGGTGCATGCCACCACATGTCAACTTCTAAGTTTTAAAATCCACAGCAGCTGGTGGAATGCTTCATGAATCGCACTTTCAATTTATTGTTCGTTCGCTGTTTGTTTTTTCATGATTTTTCGTTCGAGGTTCGGACTTTGTTGGCGAGCTCTGAACATTTGGCACAGCTTTGTGCTGCACAGAGATGCAACGAGCCTGAGCATCCAATTCTTGACTACGACCAGGACCCTGATTTGAATTGGCCTTGATAGTCTTTCAGTCTTTCCATTAAAGTTTCAGTATGTTTCAGTTTTCGAAATTGTTGACTAGATCCCCGTTTATGCTAGTTGGCAGGATGCTCGTGAATGTGTCTGCAGCTCGCATCCTTGCTGGAATGACAATGGCCTGGAGCACACCTGCTGCTCTGTGTTCAATTATCCCTTTTCTTTCAGGCGTGTTTATTCTGTTTATTTAAAGACTTCTTTTTCTTGGGCTGTTCTAAGCTGCTGAGGCCGAGGGAAATTCGGTTTTCCATTCCTGACCTTCTTCTACAATGAAACCAAGCACTTGGTGTGCGAATGCAGCAGTTTTGCACACTACGGATCGATCTACGTCTCTCGAGACCTCTGCCCTGGTCATCGATGCGTGGACCCAGAACATCCAGTGCTGGACTACGACGAGGATACCGCTGAATGTGTGTGTAAGTCTCATCCTTGTTGGCACGACAACGGAAGGAGGCATACATGTTCCGAGAAACCGGGTTTCCCTTTGCTCAAAATGCGATATCACGAGGCCAGGGATGGCTGAACGAACAGGCTGAAGGTTCTTAAACTGTTTTCTAACAGCACACCTTAAACTGCCTGAGACTCAAAGCATGCATTTGCAGCTGCCCTAGCTCTATGCCAGGGTATGCAAGCCCCTACGCTAGTGATAATGTCTTAGGTACAGGTATGTTACGTGTTGTCCGGCTGCATATTTCGCAAACTTTAGAGTTTGGAGTCTTTCATCATTGCAGGTCGATGGGCGCTTGGAGAGAGTATGTGAATGTGGTATTTCTATGGAAAAGGATCAATCGTTTCCTTTGTTCGAGTATGACAAACCTGGTGCTGATCCTGATGAAGCAGACTTTGAAGATGACAACGAGGAATTTTAATGGCTGGCCCAGCGCTGTACAGTCCAGCCCGCCCTAAGGCCGTCTTCAATTGTGTCGATCACTGGGTTTGTTCAAGGAATAGTTTCCAGTTACCAGCCAGATACGGGGCATAGGTTCCCTTTTTGTTCAAACATCTTCATTCTGTTCTCAGAGTTGAAGTTGATGTGTTGAGTGAAGATCCACTGGCGGTCACTAGCGCTGGAGCTGTTTGCGTTTATTCATTTGTTCCATCCGTCAGAAGGCAGGCACTCAACCGCCGGCCGTTGCAAAGATCGGCGGCCAAACGGGAAAACAGAATGGGAAAGCTCTGGATGTGGCTGGGAATCTGAGGGACTAGCGCTATTGGTCAAACTGTATCAATGTTATCAATGGTCATTGTTGAGCACAGATTGGCGCCCGGCCATAGCCGAGATAGCCCGGATAGCTTTGCAGAAAGATCTGCCTGCAACGCCATTCCTCCAGTGATTCCTGTTGCAGGACCGAGCTATAGAGCTTCCGGAAGGAAAGATCACGATTGAGTGCAAGACCCAGACGTTCACACCAGCCAACCAGTACACGCTCACTGCATCATAACGCCATGACTCAGTGCAACAGGCAGGTGGCAAAGGCGCTGAACCAGATTGCTGATCCCTCAGACCTGTTAGCTTTGGAACAACATAGCTGAGAGGTTTCGTTTCAGCAGAGAGAGGTTGCCCTGTCATTTTACATCGTCTTGCCGCAATCCGATTCCATCATTCATCAGTTCTATGAATCACCATATTTTCGATGGTAAATAAACCTATACATTAAGGTAAGAAGTCTTAAATATGATAAACCAACATCCATCATTTATAGATGATGAACATTGAGAAACAATTGATAAATCCTAAAAAATGATGAGAGACCCATTTTATCCATCGTTTTGGCACCTTGGCAGACCTGGCCGAACTGCTTCACCCGCAGCAACGTTCGCCCGGATGGAGCTCCATTCATTGAGGCAGAGTCATATTTCATGGGGATGATTTAACCATCATCGATAGGGCCCTGATAGGGTTCTTAACTGATCAAACATATGGTGATACAAGTGATGGTGGTTGGTTGATCGGGTGTGATGCTACCCAGTATATTTGGGGTTGTCATAATCCATCATAATCCAGTACACTATTGCAATTGGGTCAATTTGTCAAATGTTGCAACATGTTTCAAAATGAATTCTCCCATGACAGGCTTTCCCCCTTGGCATTGTGCTGAACTATTCGCTTGGCCTGGTTTGTTCACGACCCACGCAGCTTTGGCCAGATCCTCTGTGATCCTTCGAACTCCAATCTTGTTTGTCCTTTCTCTCCACAAGGCCAAGCCTGACCAAGCTGCTGGCAATGTGGTTTGCCCAAGAGCAACCAGAATTTCCCTACACGACTGTGCAACTTGTTTGCATTTGCTTGACAGCCTCGACATTTGTCTTGAACTTTGTTACCAGTGCGTCTTTGAACGCCTGGATCAATGCAAAACGAACTGCTCGTGGACTTGCGAGGCAATTGAACAAAGATTATGCCACGAAGATGCATGTGGCTCGGGGCCTGGATCTGGCTGCCGCAACCAGCAAGCCCTTGCCGGTTTGGTTGCTGGTTTGGACATGTGACACCAGGACGGCAACAACCATGGACCCTCCTTCATCATCGGGTCGGAGCCACAGAGGTTTCGGAGAAAAAACCCACATGTTCGATGGCTAAATCAAGTTAAATCATCATATTTTCTGGGTTAGATCATAGTTAAACCATGTAAACAATTCACCATTTTTGATGGTGAAGCCTGGTGCTACGGAGGTTAGGAGACTACACCGGTGGTGAAGTTTGGATCCTGGACGAGAACGGCACGGTGGAGGTGGAGATTCCTTGCACGCTGCGTGGATGGCCGCACCTCAGGCTCTGGCGATGGCGTGGAAAAAACCACCGTCCAGTGATCCAGTGATCCAGTGATGAAACAGTGATGAAACAACTGGATTTGTTATGATTTGTTCATGAAACAACTGATCTTATCTGATCTTCATGGATCCTTGATTTCTAGGTTTGATGACCGAAAACCATGTGTGTCTCCAAAGCTTCAAACCGCATATTTCTGCAGATCAAGCAGATCACATGGGGTGCCATTAAGTCCACAAACCTAACGGGTAACCTGACATTCCTGTGACATTCCTGAAGGCCCGGCACCAAAGTGAAAGGACGGTTGGAAGATTGCCACAACAAGTGGGTGAAGTTCGATGGTAACACCCCACACATGACCATGCCATACAAAGGTGGGGCAAGCAGGAACTTTTTTGAAGCTTCAACTTTGGCTGTGAGAACTGTGAAAGTTCTTTGCAGTCTCACACCATCTCACATCCTCGAGCAGGTTCTCGGATCAGTCTCGTTTTCTTCACTCGAAGAGGCCGACTCAAATTTCTCAGAGGAGTTTGGCCTGTGTGATGCAACGCCCAAATGATAGGAAATGGGCTTGTGATCGGTTGAAAACAGCTTGAGCAAGGGGACTTGTGATGCCTGTGTCGAGGCTGGTTGAGAATGTTGCCTCAAACCAAAGAGTCGTTGGAGTCCTCCGGTTTCCTCCTCCCGGGTGAGGCCGGAACTTCGCTTTCCTTGACTACTTCAGAGTTCAGTTTTAGTATGATGCAACCATTCCAAAATCGGACATGTGACATGCGACATGAGCTCCCTTCCTACCTTTGCTGCAGTCGGTGCCTTTGAGCAAACTTTGCTGGACACAATCGCATTGTTTGCTTCAAGTTTTTCATCCCGCAATGAGGACTTCCTCAATCTCTCCACAGTGAAGGAGGTGAAGGAAGAACCTGAAGTCCAAAAGGCAATTGAGCCCTTCGAAGGGGCCAATAGGTCATGGAAGGTCAGTTTCAATCTGAAAACATGAATCATCATGAATCTAATTCGTGTTGCTGGCGGGTGAAATCTTCTCTCTTCATTTTTCCATTTGATGGGTCAGTCTCGCTTGCAGCCAAGACGCAGACCTCTCCACACTTGGCCATTTCGCAGATGTTTCGATGGCAGCCACAGCGTTGGAGGAAAAAAAGGTTGCAAAAGCTCCTGAAGTCCAGGAAGTGGAGGCGGAAAACCGTTCTGCACATGTAATGTGCTGTGACTCTGATTGGGAATTCCAAACCTTTGGATATATGGACAGGAGACAGCCGTGAGTGATGACGAGATGGATGAGGCGGGGGGACAGCGATATTACTGCTTTATTTTTGGAGCCATTTCCAGCATGTCAGGATGAGAAGGCTGACGAAGTCATGAGAGCGGAGCAGGATGCAGCGACCTGGTTTGAAACTTGGATAAGTGACAATAAGTGCAAGTAGAATCCAAGTAGAATGCATTGCGTCACTGGCATCGCAGAATGGCAAGGCCATCCTGGGATTGGGGTGCTCGTTTGCGAGCTCACCTGAACGCCTTCGCAGGCCGGCATGGCAGTTTTTGATATGGTTTTGATATGTTTTGATTCTATCTTTCTGTGTCTTTCTGTCTCAATTGTGGCTGCCACAGGTACAGACCTTGCAAACTCGAATCTCAAGGTGGCACTCTTGGGAAGCGCGAATGTCTTTGGCATGGCTTTGCAGGAGATGCCTCGGATGTAGCGTGTAGTGCAGTTGTATGTGCAGTTGTATGATGGCGGATATCCCTTCTGAATCCTTCTGAAATCAACAAGTTTTTAAACATTTTAAACTGATTGTATCATATTGTATCCAGGTGTGCACCGTTGGTTATCCTTGGGGACAGTATATGTGTACTGTATGCATAAACGCGCTTGTGAATGCGCATGCTGTACTTGTACAGACAAGAAATCCTGCGAGCCTTGAACATTAAAGTGACATTATGTACATCAAAAACATGAAAGGATGTTTGAAATGAACTAATTTGAATTCTAGGGATTGGAATGGGGCACATGTGACTACCTTCCGTCAGCTTGTTTGCGTTGGACTGCATTAGACTCATTAGAATCATTAGACCAGTCTAGATTGACAGATTTCCAGACAAGGGATGACGGATAGTGAAGGTAGCCAGTTTGTAAGTTATTTGCATCTTATGTTTGGACTATCTTGTGGGGCATTTATAATTTCACAGGAACACAGTACACCCGTCGACCTACACACACACACACACACGTGAAAATTGTTCTAAATTTAATCTAAATTGCTGTATGAACTCTGTGAACGATTTCTCTTCACCTGAAATGACTGGCTCTACCGGTCAGAATGAGAATGGCAAGTCTGAAAGACCTAGTCTGACGTAGTCTGGCGTAGTCTTGTGTCCAGAGTTCTGAACTTGCTGCTCCAAGTAACAGATACCAGACAACAGCTCCTATCCGATGCCAGATAGATCTGCCACTTTCGCACACATTGCAGGAACTGATAGGCTCTTCATCTTTCCGCATCTTGACATGTACGGAAGCAGGCGGGCCATTTTGGACGTCACTTGGTTCGCCTATTGGGTTTCGGTGATGTTTCTGTGGCTTAAACCTGCCTCTGTGAGGTGGTGTGGCGATGCGTTTGATGAAAAGGACTTGCAAACCTCAGCATGCCTTCTTGAACCTCGATGCAGCAATGGCAGGGTGCGGAATGCCAAGCAGGGTTTGATGTCCACATAGTGAGTTGAATCTGAAACCAGGCAGCAGAATTGGTGCAGGCTTTTTTTTTGAGGCGGCATTAATAGACGCATCAATAGACTCATGCAAATCAGGAAGTAGCATGCCATGAGGCATGGACACTGCGATATCCATCACAAGGCGCAGTTGGTAGAATCCTTCACTGCAAAATCCAGCGGCATTCTGGCAGTAGCTTTGGCAAGGTTTGCACTAGCGGCACTGAGACCAGCGGGCACCGGCCTCAAGCCTCTAAAATGTTGGGACTGAACTGCACAATTGGTTTCGAGAGTTTTGAGGTCAGAAGAGACAAGCATTATGTCAGAGGAGCCGCTGTTTGTATCCACTTCGTGATATGAAAGAGATTGTCGTGGCGTGAAGGATTTATTGTTTGGAAGCTTTCCATGCGAGCGGGACACTCATCGATGAATTGATGATATCCTATTTTCAGACAGACTCACGTGTTGTTCATTTGACTGCTATTGCTTGGCATCAATATCTTTTCCAAGGCCATTTCTGAATCAAGATCCTTCAAGGTCAGGGACTTGGGAAGAAACTTGAAACCAACAGGAATCCCCAAGTGGATAGAAAACCGTCTCCAGGATACTATAGATGATCTTTATCCCACAATTGTTGAGTTTCCAACTAATCTATGATATGTATATATATACACACCATGTTGGGGATCGCCAAGATTGCTGTGAACGGATGTGTAAGACAAGATAATCTCATGACTCACCTGAGCTCAGGCCCAGTTGCTTCGATGACCCCCGATCAAACGTCTTCAAGTTGCTGAGACAGCATATGGTCACGGTCCAAGCATTTGAGACCACGCCGTGAAATGGTGACATTGAGTTTATCAAGCTTATTCGAATTTATTCGACACCATCCCTCTACATATCTTCAAGCGATTTATTTTCTGTTTTTTTTGCTCCAGGTGGTGCAAAAGCCAAGGGCGGCTTTGCTGCTTGTGGAGTGTTGGCAGAAGCTTCCAGAGGCTCTACTATCCATGTTCTGCACCAACTTGTTCCCCATGGGAGGTTTTTCTGTGCAAAAAGAATTGTTGCTGGAGTTGCCTCAAAGTTCGACGCAAGAGGCATCGCGGCCATCTGTGAAGAGCTTTCTCCTGGAGGGCAAAGATCCCCGCATCATGGAGTCAGATGAGCAGGCTTCACACGTGCAGCCTGCAGCACCAATCTCCACAATTGCTGTGTGGGTGTGTCTGAAAATCGGTATACTCCCAAATGGCAAGTAAAAGACGGGACAATGATGATTAACAAGTGGATTTAGGGGTACCTTACTTTCAGACAAATCTATATGTTCCGCCAATGAAAGCCTTTCAGTTGTTCACTTTGTGAGGCCCTCTGGGGTCTTCGTTATTTGGATGGCTATGGTGCTGCCTTCCTTGAAGTGCCCCTGGCAGCCTGTGGCGTACCACTAGCAGGTCAGGAGGCGATGATCGTGTCGGTGGGCCCAGAAATTGTCCTTTCACGGCTTCCTTGGGAAAAAACACAGCACTTCAGGCTCATCCGGGACGACTGCGGCGGGGCTTCTGCAGCCGACGCAGCATCCCAGTTGGTGAAGAGCATGCTGAGTTCCGAGCCCAAGCCGCTGCCCACCCGACATGCTTGTGCTGGATGTGTCTTCTGCCGAATAGCTATTCTGCTAATATTATCTAATTTTCCCATTCGTGTGCTTTTAATATTTTTTCACGTTTCGAAGGCTAGAGCGATGCTCTATTCATGCTCTTATGTTCAGTGATGAAGACGATCGAGTTGTGCTGGACTCAGAAGATCAAGTCAGGGATACCAGGCCTCAGAATGAGCAAAGGCAGTGTTGACACTGCCTGTCAATTTCCCAAGATTGCGTTTGTCAGCTTATCAAAAAGCATAGCTTTGTGTCAAAGGTGCAAGCTCAACAGGCAGCGAAGGAAGCATACAAGAAGGGGAAATCCCGCAGGTGCGCTGCATTCTGCAACATCATCCAACAGCGTATGGCTGTGCAGTACGCCTTTCTGCAAGGAGGTGCCAAAATGCGACCATGCGCCGAAAGATGAGCACTGAGGTGCTCTGCCTAGCATGGCATCACAGCATCCGAACCCAGTCCCATGTACGAAACATGATGCTGCAGATGCAACTCGATGTCGGATACCGAAAGGGGCACTCGGGCACCCTTTAAAACTTTTAAGTTTTTTTTTGTACAGCCATGACTGGGCAAGGTTCGAGAGCTGGGTCTACAACCTGGTGAGGCACCATGGAGCCGAGCAGCATGGAGCTACGTGGGTTGGAGAAACAGGTGGCATCTGCTGGCGCCATGCAAGGCTCCCTACACAGACCACCTGAACGGGATCAGAATTGCAGCTGCAAGGCTGGCAAATACTGGCAAATTTTCCCATGGGAGGATTTTAAAGACACAATTGGTCGTTTTTTGCTGGCTTTCTTGAGAGCCCATCCGCCATCCTTTTTTGGAAGACGCAGATTCTTCTTTTCACATCCAGCCAAATCCACATAGCTTTTTTGCAGCTCTTTTGATTGGCAACATTGCACTCAGGATGGAGCGCCGAACAGTTTTTGTTTAGATATTTTTTCTCATCCTAATTCTGCCAATTTGACATCAAAATCTGGAGGATGGGTCAGCAGGGCCAGGACCACAGAGCGTAAGATTGGTGCTGTCATGGTGGATCTTGATACAACTTGGTGTAGCGAGTGGCCTCAGGTCAGACTTCTGCAGACAGATGGATCAAACAAGCGCCTGATGAGAAGGTTCGCGGCTGCAAGGTGTATAAGCGTTCAGCTTTGAAAGCAAATGCCCCAAAGGGGGGGATTGGAGGCTGCTCACTTGAACCTTCTCTTTGCGCAGCATCCTCAAAGAGCTGTAGAAGCCACGCCACTCCGAAATCTCAAGAAGCGGGTTTGTCCAAAATTTGCTATGGCACTATGGTTGGTCATCATTTTTCCTATTGATATTGCCATATAAACAATTGAACGCAGGTGTATCTTATCCGACTTATCCTCCATTTTGAGACGAACCCAGGTTGAACGATGTGCTGTGTTGACGCCCTGAGGCGAGCTCGTCAGCATGGCCTTGATCTGCAGAACCTTTGTGTGGACCTATCTCAAGGCGCTGACCATGTTTTTTTCTATGGGGGTACCGGGGTACCCCAATAGCTGGATAGTTTATGATGGAAAATCCTCTTTTTTAATGGATGACAAAGGCGGGTACCCCCAGTTGAGGAAACCGTCATATATATGTGGAGTTGGTTATTTTTTTTGTTTCAATCATCTGACTGTGTTCTTCTGACCAGGTTTTTCTGCTTCGGGGCGACGTGATGATGGACTGCTCCCGCGATCCACAGCCTGGCAGCTCAGCCGCGGACACCACCAGGGTGGCGGTCGGCTCAGTAAGGTCATGAAAGAAGAAAGCTGGTATGCATCCCAGGAGCATCCCAGTAGCCGACAAGTTTGCTAGATTTGGTGTTGAAAAAATGCAATGCATTGCAATGTCCTTTTCTGTTTGCTTTGAAAAAGCACTGTACCTTCTTGAGATTTCTTTTGCTTTTTCTTTCTTCCGACGGCATTCCAGGTCGGAGTTTTACTCCTTCAACCACCATCGAGCTTTGATCGGTGAGCAGCTCAAGAGCCCACAGCTGCAGCTTCGCCCAGCTTCGCCCAGCTTCGCCCAGCTTCGCCCAGCTTCGCCCAGCTTTGCTGCACAGGTCAAGAGCTTCTGCTGTGCTTCGGGTATCCCATTTGGAGCCTGCACCTTGGTACCCCCGAAGACCCGAAGAACCTGTCGCTGGACGATTTGTCGCGGTCGCCTTCAACCCAGACCCACACCTTCCCAAAGATTGGCATCTATTGCTTTGAGAGCGTTAGAGTGGTGAAAGGTGATGTGTTTCTTTGTGGATGCAGTGATTCTTGAACGGTGCCAAAGACTCCAATGAGCCTGTTCGCTGAGAAAGGTTCTTTCCGTGCTGAGTGGCATAGATAAAGCATCACAAAATAGGAGTAGGTGCTGCAACGTTGCAAACGTCTTCCTTGATTGTTTCCAGTTTCTCAACCCATGGTCGTGGAAGCTGTCTCCAATTTCTCTCTTTTCGTTGATGGAAAAAGTCGAGAAAACTGCCAGAAGAAGCAGAAGAAGAAGAAGTAGAAGAAGAAGAAGAAGTGACTTTACTCATTTGGTCATGTTTGTTCTCCAGCAACCCTTCGCATCTCATTTCTCTAAGGACTCGACTTTCGCAGCATCTCGGATGCAGAGGCCACGCAGCTGGCAGTTCGATCTGCGGCCGTGCCCGCAGTGGGGATCTGCATGGCAGCAATGCTGGCGGCCGGAAACTCGTGACGCAGATTTCTTCTGGATGCCCTGGGTAATGAAAAGATGGAAGACAGTTCCAGTGCAGGATATCAGACAAGAAGTGACAAGAAGTTGGAACGAACTGGGAGATGTCACTCTTGGTGTCGTCACCCTTTCAGACGTGAGGTAGTGGAGTTGCCTGGCAAAGAGAAGCTTCCAGAGTGGGTTGGCCCAGATGTTTCACGATGGCAGCGTCAACTCTTTTGAAATATGGGCGGGCCTTCCACGGGCTTCCACCTCTTCTGTAAGTATGATATAACTTGTATAATTGCAATCGATCGTCCACCTCGGAAGTCATTTGAAGCCAAAGATGGTGCGGATTCTCTGACGTGCAGTCCCCAAAGGTAGCAAGAAGAATGCTTGGATTTTGGTCACCCCAGGAAGCACATCGCAAATCTTCTTGACAAGGTGGAGTTGAAAGAGGCAATGCACTCAGCGTGTCTTTCAGCCCGGATAGCTGGATCTTGCCCCGAAAGTTGCATCTCCGGAGGCTTCTCGCTTTGCCCAACTGACCTTACCTGAGACCGAGGAGAAGCCTGACGTATCCAGTGAACTCCAGGCCTCAGAGAGACCGGCCACACTGAGGATCTTTGCGTATCCTCCCATCCTCGCGGGAGTCTTCAGAGATTCTTCACAGCATATATATATATATATGCAGATATATATTATGACTTTGAGCTTTTGTGCTCTGGACCATGGAGAGCTCATGAAGAGGACAGACAAATATGGCAGCGACCACTTGAAATGATGGCCGATGATCCAACATGTGCTGGCATAAGACCATGACCAGAGACAGCACAAACTACTGCCAGATAGTCCATGAACCAGGAATCCCATGAAATCCGACCGTTATTTTAGGATAGTTTAGGGATTTTCCAAGAGGTTTTAGTCTCACTTGTGCCAAAGCGCTTTGTGCGGTGCCTTTCATGGCTCCAAACAAGAAGCCTGCTGCAAAGCCTTCAACCGTAAAGAAGCGTCCAGCTTCAGTGACTTGACTGAGCTTGGCCAATCTGCACCAATAGATGTAATCATGTAGCATGATGTAACTATGTTATTCATCTCTCAGATCGAACCTTCCTCTCTTTCTTTCGCTGTCTCTTTTACATCTTCGAATTTTTGATTCCATACGCACTTTGGCCTCTCCACAGCTATCAGGCGAAGCCAACTCAGACACTGAAGCGGCCTGCAACTGGGAAGCGAGCTGCACACATTTCCAAGGCGACACGATTCGGGACAGGGCTTAAGTCGCTTTGCATGGAGGAAGTACTGTAAGTCATCAGCACCAAACCGGTGTTTTGACAGCAGATCCTCTGAGTTCTTGATAAGTATGATAAGTTCTTGATGAAGTTGCACTAACACTACTATTACATAATATTATATCAATATCACTACTATTACCATAATATTACAGACTATTACATCATGATCGAAAAATATGGACATATTCGTCGAAATATCGTGACGTATGGTGACGTTGCCGCTTCCAGGTTTCAACATGTCCTCATTCTGTGGCCAACTTTTCGGAGGCGGTGGTGGAACGTGGCTTGGAAAGTGACATGAAAGTGTCACGAGGACATCCTTGTTGTAGCGACCCTACGCTTCTCTCAGTCCTCTGGTTTGAAATGTTAGAATCATTAGATAGAATCATTAGATAGAATCATTAGATAGAATTGGATATAGAGAACTTCCGAACACTTCATGGTTGTGTCGATGGAAGAGAAAATGTGTTTTCTTTGGGAGTCTAAGGCATGGACATTCAACTGAAGGTCGACTTTGACCGGCAGGTCCTGGCTGGAGTATGCCAGCTTTCAGTGCGAGTCATCGCAAAGAACGCAGCCCACATCATCCTTGATGTCTTGGCATTGGCATGCTGGCTTCCTAATTGTGCGTTAATGGATGGTCTTTTAATATCCTTTAAGTCTGTTTCTTTCTATTTGTCTTGACCAAACAGAGGGTTTGGTGAAGTTTAGATTTGTCTTGTATCACGAGGCAATTGAAAGTGTGGTTGGTGAAGATGGACAGCCAGTGTCGTGCCATGCATTTAGCCCTGGCAAGTTTTGTAATTCATTCATCAAGTCTTTACTTTGGTTTGTTGGTGAAAAGGTCTTGCGGAGTTTCAGGAGCAAGTGAGGCAGTTTGGAAGATCGAGGATCCATCATGGCCTAAGTCGCAGTTCGGCCAAGCTTTATGCATTGAGTTGCCGCAGCTGCCGCGCGGAAAGAAAGTCACCACGTTTTCTGTGAAATATGAGACGACAGAGAAGAGCACAGCCCTACAATGGCTGACAAAGGAGCAGACTCAGGGCAAGGAATATCCATTGTGCTTCACGCAAAGCCAAGCGATTTGTGGAAGGTCTCTTCTACCGTGTCAAGATACACCATCAGTGAAGAGCCCATTTTCGATATCTGTGACGGTGCCCGCACCACTCACAGCAGTTGCATCGGGCAACCTTTGTGGCGATCCAGTGTCCGGGGGCGCATTCCGCACTTTTGTATATGAGCAGAAAGTGCCTGTCATGTCCTATTTGATTGCAATTGTGGTGGCTTACTTGGACTCCTGTGACATTGGCCCCAGAAGCAAGTGCTATGCAGAACCAGGTGTTATCAAGGCAGCGCAGAGGGAATTCCAGGACATTGTCGAGGAATTTCTAGTTACTGCTCAGGAAGTAGTGGGTGGAGCAGAGTATGAATGGGGCAGCTACAACGTTGCTGTCATGCCGTCATCATTTGCATATGGAGGAATGGAGAATCCAAACTGCACTTTCATGAGTGCTTCGTTGATTCCAGGGGACCGTAGCCTGACGCCGACGCTGGCGCATGAGATTGTGCACTCCTGGATTGGGAACCTTGTCACCAATGCACTGTGGAAGGACTTCTGGCTGAATGAAGGTTTCACACGCTACATTGAGAGACGAATTCTGAGACTCCTGGCTGAAATGCCAGGGTTTTAGTATTTTTTTATAATTTGGGGCACCTCTTTTCTTTTCTTGCTTGCCACTTGCATTATAGCTTAAGCTGCTTTGTTGATGAAAACCTGTTAGTCGAGGCAAGATCTATGGACCTGCGTTCCGAGGGCTGCTGCTTTTGGTCGGATACAATGATTTGATCAAGTAACTTGCCAGCGTCGTTGGCTTCAGAGTGGAGTAGGTGGTTTTTGTTCGTTTGGCATAGGACAGGCGATGCAGACTGTCATTTTCGTGGGTGAACTTTCCCTGTCAGGACAGTGGACATGCTCACCAAGCAGGGCACTCCCGGCCATACCAGGCTCGAACCAGAGATCGACGACGTGGATCCGGATGATGCTTTTTCCAGGGTGCCATACGAAAAAGGATCACTTTTCCTCTTCTACCTGGAGCAAATAGTGGGTGGCGAGCAAGCTATGACTGATTGGCTTCGTGCGTATGTCGCATCTTTTCGAGAGCGCAGCATCCAAACTTCAGATGTCAAGCGACACTTCCTTGAATTCTTCAAAGGTGTGAAGCGCGTGAAAGAAATTGATTGGGAGCATTGGCTTCATGGTGAAGGTTTGCCAGACTTCAACCTAGCAGACTATGTGGATAGATCACTTGTTGATGAAAGCAAGTCTTTGGCCGAGAGCTGGCTGAACACCTCAACATCAGAGGCTGAGACTTCGCACATGAAAGCCCAGCAATGGATGTTGTTTTTGGATCATTTGATCAATGCAGTGGTAGCTGGCCAGTCCATTTCCCATAGCACACTGGAGAACATGGATAGCAAGTACAAGATTTCAGCCACATCCAACGTTGAGGTGTCTTTCAGGCAGGGAACGTGTCAAACGACTTTCAACATACCAATGTATTTGCCAAAGATTCTGCGTTTGGACAGTTTGCTTCCTCAAATCTCTTTGCAGCTGCATGGTGCAGAAGACACATGAGATTTGACAAACTTAGACTCTACAGCTTCGTTGTATTTGATGGCAAAAAGGTGCAAACCATGGGTTTCTAGATTTTCCTTTAGATATTTTTTTCCATTAGATATCAATATATGATGGGATTTTCCTGACGACAGACTTGAGACATCTTGAGACAATGGTCGCATCCGTAGAAAAAGATCAAAAAACGAAGCCTTCAGGTGGTGCCTGCTAGGATGCAAGCTCTCCTGGCCGGGGTGTTTGGCATTGACCGAACATTTCCTGGCAAACCATGGTCGTGGAGTATACGTTAAGCCTCTTGGATGCACATTTGCTGAGTAAAGATAGTAAAGTAGTGATTTTCGGCATTGTGAAGACATCGACTGCTTCAAGTTCAATTTCCATGAGGCCACTGTATTTGGCGTTCAAAGCCTTTGATCTTGAGCGTGCACGTACAGTGTTCCAGCGCAACCGCAACGTGCCTGAAAATTATATGGTCCACTCGCAGACAGGTTGACTGTGTCTGCTGGCACTTCTTGGTGAGTCCTAGAGGATCCATGTTACAATGTTATGTTCATGTGGTAAACCGTAAACCCAATCAGAAACCTACCATTTGGGGTCTATATAGACTTAGACCACCAATTCATGGTCAGATTGGGGATGGGTTATTATTGAGTTTGCCACATATAGGTACTTTGCAGATGCATCTAGAATCTTGACCTGCTGCAACCTTCTATTGTGGGCAGACCCAAACATCCACCTGCTAGCACTTCCAAGAGGGCGTGAGGCCCTTCACCAAACTTTCAAACGAGCTGGGGGCTGCTTGCTGCAAGACACAAGATCAGCTGTTTGCCAGTCCACATTGTAGACGTGACTTCTGCAAGATGCCACGCAATTTACATGGTCTGGACGTTATTAGACGTTTGTACTGGCGAACATAAGGTGAAGTTTTTGTGACAATTTATCGTAAGTGCGTGCCGGCTTGTCGGTTTCAACCTTGTGTACAGAACGTTCGAACCTTCCACAAAGCAACCTTTTTATCCAGCTCATGTCGACCTAGGGGTGCTTAGTACTCGTAGAGCCAACAACATCTTCTTCACATTTGCATGTCTGAACCATGAATTCTGTACTGGTGTTGTTTCGTTTTGGACTCGAGGCAACTTCTACATGACGGTGGTGACGCGGCAAATCGCAGCATTCCTGGACTAAATTCAGCAGCAGTTGCAGCAAAGGGTTTGTCGTGGTTAGACAATCCAGCTTACATAGAGATTTCGATCAAGAGGCCAGAGTAAAAAGACCGGATCACGCGGCTTCAGCAGGAATGCCAAGATATGTGTCACTTCATTCTGGTCCCATGTCTGGACTTCTGGTAGGTGCAAGCAGTGCAAGCTAAGACAGAAGACCTCCATGTTTGCACCTTGGAGAAGTGTCTCACTTGCCCCACGCTGAATTCGCCAAGACATCAAGGTGGCTCTTGATGAAGACGGTGCGCGTTTGGAGAGTAAAGCAGCAGCTTTGCAGGGGCCCCATAGCCGCCCATAGCTGTTCACAGTTGCATCTCAAACATCAGATAGTTGATGATACTTCCATGATCTTCCATGTATTTCAATGTATTTCATCTATGTGGCGCATTATACAGACAAACACATGAAATCACATGAACATACTTCATGATCTTCATGCAACAGCATTCTACTAGGACCACTTGCCAGTCCCCATGTGAAAGGCTGAATTTGGTAAGCCATGGAGCTTTTGCTTCTCGTTCTGATGATGTGATGCAAGCTTCTCCGGCGAAGAAGAGAGATGCCAGATTCTCTGGCGATTCTTGTTAAATCCCTTGTAGTTGAACAAATGTGTCAGCTGAGCTGCCGGTTGTATCACGCCAGCTGATGGACTGTGGTTATTGTGGTTGAGGCAGCAAACAGCATCTTCTCAGCTTTGAGCCCGACCCGTAGTAGACAGCCCGTCAAGTCCATGAGATGACATTGGTTTGGCGCCCATCATCATCATCATCATCATCATCATCATCAAGCTGACGTACCTAGGTGCCGTGGCCAAAACCACTGAGGGAGATGACCAGGACGAATTTGGTGTTACTTTGGGGATATGGCCGTTTCTGGCTGGTTCGTTCAGGTGGGAGGTGTTTATTTTCCACGGGTAGACAAGGCTTTGTGATTTCAGGTTCAAGAAAAGACTGGCACAAAACGGAAAGAACCGGAGCCGGAAGAAGATGTGCCGATGTCAGAATCTGAGTGGTGCCTTGCTTTCGGAATCCCTACTCATGGATGAGCGTGCAAAAAGATCAATCTGACTGGCTTGTGAAACATGAAAGTATGTCCAGAGGAAAAGGCGGGTCTGGAGTGTGTGGAAATTGACAAAAGAACCTTGTTGACTCTCTAATGCGACAAAGGATGAAAGGTCACATGTATGTGCTCAGGCTCAGACCCTATGTTTCTTGCTGAACCAAGGGGCCTCTTGCCGGTCGAAGAAGAGCCCCTCGACTGGCAGGTGCGATTGCGAAAGCTGACGCATGCCAGCTCAGCGCCTGCCTGGCTTGTTTCTTGAATTGTGTCAAATTCAGGTCTATCTTGATCCTGGGACATCCTGGGACATCCTGGGACATCCTGGGACATCCTGGGACATCCTGGGACATCCTGGGACATCCTGGGACATGGTCTGGGTTTGTCTGAAAACTGGATACCACGCAATTCCAGCAGGTTGCAACTCTAACCATTTGTTCCAAGTTGATAAATTTATGACATTTGAGATGGACTCGTTTTTGGAGAAACCAATATCCTGGGCAAAGATTCCAATCGGAACTGCTCGCCAGGCTGGCACCCATGACTTTGGATACGGTCTTCAAGTGGATCAAAGAAGCCGTTGAGGCACAGTCCAGTGATGTCCAGTGAGCCATAACAATAGAAACCGATGAAAAACTACACATACTAAAGATACCGCTACCTTATTGCTTGGGTGTGTTGGGTGTGTTGTTGCTTAAGCTTCCACCTATTGAGTTTCATGACTCCAATGACAGTGACGATTTGCTGTGAACCGATTTGTGAGCGGAGAACTTCGATGTTAGGACCCGGATGCAGCTTTGTCCCGTGAAACTTGGAGAAATTCATGATGGCTGCCAAAATCTTGCCATATGCGTTTTGAGTGTTTTTCTAGGCATATTATGCGGCATATTGGAGATATTGCAGGATATGGTGTATCTAAGGATGTGATCCGAAAGGGTGTGGCTGAACTTCAGCGCCGGGTTTCGAAAGGGGAACCTGTTTCAGAGGCTGCCTTGCTGCTAGAGATTCCAGTGGTCATGGCAGTCATGGCAGCAAAGACGGGACTTGAAAGATGTAGTAGGACAAGCATCATTCAAAATTAGTCACACACGCATCAATGGAGGATATGCTTCGAGGTAGTTTCACTGCCTCAATCCCAGCAATTCTGTGTTACCTGGAGCCACTTTGGGTAATCCTGAGGGAGAACATGGAAAGGACATTAAACATAGAGAGGTTTCCTAAAATGGGTGCACCCCTAAATCATCCATTTTTAATAGGATTTTCCATTATCAACCATCCAGCTATTGGGGTGCCCCTCATTTTAGGACACCTCCAGATGGGAATTTTCCCCTTTTGCTGCCACGCACTTCCAACTATGCATTGATGCAGAATGATGCAGATAAAATCATCGCGGAAGCTGGCAAATGCCATGAAACCTGTTGGGGATAATGTTTCATGTTTTCTTCTCCTTTCTGTTGACAATGCCCTGATTTCCTGCAGGCCTTGTTTCGATCAAAGCACGATCTCATCAACAAGTTGAAGGCGGGTACAACATGGTACAACTTGTCACGACTTTATCAACTTTTGACTTTTGACCGTAGAGACACTTCTTCACCACAGGAATCTGGCTTAGCTGATCTGGCAGAGGTGCGAGAAACTATCTGCCTGCCACGATGGTTTAACAGGGTGCTGATGACATCTGATATCATTCGATATTTTCGATGATGTTTTTCCATGGATTTTCAATGACTTTCATAGACTTTTCAGAAGCCATGCAGATTGCTGCAGAGTGCAGGAGGTGGACATTGCAATGCGAGCGTCTCAATTGGCCAAAGGATTTGCCAGAAACGTTCAGCAGGCCTGCCAGGAGCCCAAGGAGCCCAGAGAGATGCTTGGAGAACAGCAGATGGGGACAGCAGATGTTGATCGTTTTAGATGTTTTTCGTGGTAAACCATTTTGCACTCCACAAGCAATACCGGTCAATACCCAATTTTGATCCAAACAGCTCGCCTCTCGACTAAAGCACAGCTAGCCTCAGGTCTTGATGGCCAGACCATGGAGTCTATGGACCACTATGTCAAGACAGTGGTAAGGTGCTGGCCTCAGGGAGTGTTGGACTCGGAGCTGACCGATGAGCCTTGGAACTTTCAGGGGCTGTGATCGCAAAGGGTGGATGATGCGTCAGGGGCCGAGCATGTGCTGATTCAAAGCAGGTCTTTCACAATTGAAAACTGACAAAAAATCTGATGAGGTCGCGTCTTTATTCATCACTTGAGTCAAGTTGCTGCCCGAAGCCTCAAAGCAGGATTTCATCATGCCTGGCATGTGTCACTTGTCAAACTTTCGCCAAATTAGAAAAGTCTTTTTGTTCCGCGTTTCCTGAAGGAGACCAAGACGCAGCTGACAAAGCTGAGCAGTCATTGATAGACTTTGGCGCTCGTGGCATGTATTTAGTTTGCCACAGACTGCAGTGTCAACATTCAGCGCTTCAGCAGGATTCTGATTCTGACAGGCACAGTGGGTGGATGGCCTTACATCATTTCCTGGTTGAAGGAGACTCCAGACCCAGCGAAATGGCCCTCTGCTGAAGTCCTTGACCAACTGGGAACGTGCTTGCCTTCACGAAGCCCTGCCCAACTCTTTGCAGCTATCTACGCAATTCTCTCTTCCCCCAAGCTGGGGTGCACCCCAAAGAGCCTGGTTCGCATTGAGAAGATCCTGGCGAGGAACGTCTCACAGGCTTTCAACCTCAGCACTGTGGAACATTCCATGCCTCTGATCAAAGAGATAGCTGCTAGTGGCCCCATCATCAGTGCTCGCTTCAAGACAGTTCTGAAGCTCTTGGCAGTTGCCATGGAAGTTCGAGAAGCCAGCGGGAACTTGCAAAGTGAAACATGGCAAAAACTCCTGGGAAAGATTCAGGATTTAAGGGCTGCTGTAGATGTGAAGACATCCAAGGGCTGGCAGCAACTGACCATGTCGGAGGTGGACTTTGTTGAGGAGCTCAAGGCAGTAGCTGAGCGCAGCCTGAAGATGGCTATGGAGAATGAAGAAGTCCTGCGACAGAAACAAGAATTGGTTCAGCATGGACAAGTGCAGGAGCGTTTGGAGCAGTGCCGACTGGCCGTTTTGGCAGTGGCCAATGAAGATGGACTAAAGGAGAAGACCAAAGCTGGCCTGAAAATATGTTTGATCAAGATGAAGAACCTACATGAAGCCATGCAGAAAGTAGAAGTGCCATCACCTTTTTGTACAGAAGCTTGGAATATTGGCCGTGCAGCCATTCAAGACTTCAGCGAATCCGATCTGAGATGCTGCAAAGCGTTTCAATGGCTGCGAGAGAAGAATCTGGGATTCTGTGTACGACTCCTCGACAGCTGCGGCCTACTGGAGCAACTTCACTTGATCCGAGAATCTCCGCAGAAGTTGGACAAAGTGGGCCCTTGCCTAAGTTGTGGGTGGCCCGCAGTGACAGTTTGCTTCAGGACTCATCATGAATCCCAGAATTCTCAGACATTCTTAGCTTTCTGTTCCTACCACGTTTTGCTTCACAAGCTTTCACCATCCAGAACGCACCATTTGAGTTCTGGGTGCTCTTGCCACCTACAATTCGGCCAACCTGCTTCTTAGGACTTCCCTACCGATGTTGTCAACTTCTGCTGGCCACAGCAGAAAAAGATGCTTTGTCAAAGGACACCTTTGCCCCAAAGTTGGAGGAGGCGCAGCAGTGGTACAGGCAATTTGTATCAATTTCTAGTTGTGAATGGTCACGACCGCAGGTCCCTGCGGGATGGGAGTTCGACCCTCAGAATGCAAAAAATGCCCGAGGAAAATGTAAGTTTTCTCCGAGATCACTGTGTGTGTGTATGAGGAGGAAGTTTGGTGCTGATGTTGCTGGTGTTGCTGGTGTTGCTACAGGGCCCAGTGCTTTGCTATGTGCTGAATTAATGCCCACTTGCCATATCCAGCTATGTAATGCTATGGCCAGGACAGGGGTGCTGCCCGGCAAGGGTCATTTTGACTGCGCACGCGCAGTGTTTTGTGCATGTTGGTATATTGGCCGCATGGCCACCTGGCTGACGAGACTTGTTTCTAAAACCCAAAACCTTCAATCCTAAACCTTCAATCTTGAACATCAAAACTCAAAACCTAAATCTGACATGAAACCCTAAGTAAGCCTTAAAGGGTAAAACAACCTTGTTAAAACTGTGGCAAAAAGTCTAAAACCCTAAAAGACCCCCCCTAAATAAACCCTAAAGAGTTGGTCATATGATAAACCTTTGGACGGCACCCCCTTAGAAAATTATGTATACTGTCTATGTAACTCCGACCCGGTGGTAAAGATGAATGCTGATAATGTTGCACTGAAGTGTGTCGGCTTAAGCTGATGTTGTGTAGTGGGTGCCATAACTTCCTGGGTAACCCTTGCACGGCCTGTCGAACACTCTCGAGAATCCATTTTCTGGTCGAGCGCAACCAGCTGCCGCCGGCGGTCGAAGGCAAGGTGGTGAGCGCTTTGCGTGTGGCTGCAGGGGAGATTTGTGATCTCGTGGAGCAGCACGGGATCTTCAGACCCAGTGGTCCTCCGGGAGCAGCTGCTCCTGACAGAGGGGTAAAGAAGACTGGGAAGGAGGAGCCTGCAGCCGCTGAGAGTTCGGCAGGAGGACGGGAGGAATCAGAGAAAAAGGAGGACGTAGAAGGGACCCGAAAAGTTAAGGAGAAGAAGAAGGACAAGAAAGACAAGAAAAGGAAGGCTGAGACGGGAGTGGAGGAGACTCCTGCAGTCACAGGTGAAGAAGGACGTGAAGAAGAGGAAGACCCAGAGAGGGTTAGGATTGCGAAGGCTACGCCTTTGAGTCGGAGAGAGAAGAAAGACAAGGATCCGCAATCTGCTGTCGATCATTACGTGTCCGAGCACCCTGAGGTTTTTGGACTTGGCTCTATCCCCATCCGGGGGTCAGCTGCCAGGCACTTCAAGGAGAGCGACGAACGGAGGAGAGAGAGACAGCAGAGCCCGTTGGGCCACCGCCCCGAAGGGCAGCGGAGGAGAGACCGCGAGAGAGAGAAGACAGAGATCAGAGGCAGAGGTCCCGGTCCAGGAAAAAGTCGAAAGGAGAAAGCCACAGGAAGAGAGGTAGAGATTTCTGGCGCCGCGTCAAAGAACAGGAGAAATGGCACCGAAAGCAAAACCAAAGGCAAAGGCAGGGCCCCGGAGGAGGGCCCGGCCACCGGTGAGGAGCAAAGGAGGAGCGGGAGTTCCCAGAGGGGGGACTCCTGGGTTGAAGCGGCCCGCCACTTCGAAGTTACCCGTGCAAAAGAAGGAGAAGCAGGTCAAAGCCATGGACTTGGAGCTGGAAGCTGCGAAAAGATGGAAGGCGGGGTACTCGGTAATGCTGAGGTTACTCGATCCCCGGGAGCTGGAGAGGTGCGCAGGCCTGGTGGTGACGGAAGCCACCTACTACCACTGAAAAGTCACCCTGGCAGGCAAAGTCAGGAGCGTGACGATGAGTGGTGGCGCCGTGCACTTGAGGATGAGATTGAGCGGGACAGGAGACGAGGACCTCCTGCGGCTTCATACGGGCCGAGCAGGATGGGAAGTGAGAGCCCACATTTGTGGGACCGATTGCAATCAGGAGGAGGCAGCCGAAGATTTGGTCCATGTTCAGGTGGGACGCCCGATGAAGGCGGAAGGCGCAGACGAGGTGTGGGTGACGAACCTAGAGCCCCACTGCGAGGCAGAAGCCAGAGGAGACGAGATGGGTCCCCTGAGGGCGCATGCGGGGCTAGACCCTGGAGCAGAGGGACTGGGGGCAGCAGGAGCCCCTCCCGAGAAGGCGCCGGGGGAGAAAGAAAAGAAGAGGAGAAAAGAAAAGAAGTCCAAGAAGAAACAGAAGAAAGAAAAAGAGGGGGCGGACTCCGACGGCTCCGGAGATGCAGTCCCGTTAGATGGCAGCCGGCCGCGTCTGGCCAATCAGAAAAGGGCCCGGTGGCTTTTTGCCGGGACGGGCTTGGATCCCAAGGATCGCATCCGCAACCTGGTCGCGAGAAAGGCGAGGAAGTTTCTGAGGAGGAAGACAGAGAAGTCCTCGACGTCGGGCAGCGGGAGCAAGAGTCAGAGCAGCTCCTCGGAGGATGCCGGCGAGATGGAAGAGTCCATCTTCGAGCAGAACTCCAAGGTCAGGTCAGTGGCGGAGCATTTTCCAGGGGCGCTGTCAAACCAGACCTTGCGGTCGATGCGCTCGACCCTCCTCCAGGAGATTGGAGTGGAGGACAAGGTCAACACTTTGCCAGCAGTAGCCATTTCCTACTACCGCCAGCATCTGCAACGCAAGGCGAGCGGGCCTACAGCGAGAGAGCTGATGACGCTCTGTCATGCGGTGGACCAGCTGGTGCGAGCGCGTCCAGCCAGTGCGATGGATACGATGCTACAGCGCGTCAAGTCCATCGAGCAAAGCCTGAGTGGCAGCCACTGGTCGGTGAGTCAACGGCAGGAGATACTCCCCTCCGACTCTACGACGCTCACCCCGGTCCCGGAGGCCACCAGCGCACAGAAGGAGGTCTACCAGGAGGCGAGAGCAAGGTGGTGGTCCACGTTCCCGGAAGGGAGAGCTCCCCGTGGAGGCAAGGGGAGTGGAAAGAGCAAAGGAGAAGGAAAAGACAAGAATGCGAACAGTGGCGACAGGGATCGGAAAGGCACCAAAGGAGGCGGAGGGAAAGCAGAAGCCGGCAAGAAGAAGGAAGGCTGACCTTGAAGACAGCCGAGAGAGGAGAAGCAGCGGGGGCAGTAGCCCCTGAGATTTCAGGAGGGAGCGCCCAACCAGAGGAAGACTGGCATTATAAAGGAGGGGTGGAAGCGGCCTCCTTGCCTGGTTGTGACCCGGGCGTGGGAAGGAAGCATGGTTACTCCGACCATGAGTATGACTTCTTTCCTGACTTTTTGCATGGAGCCTCGGCGAAGACCCGAGATGGACGAATTCATGAACTAGAAGATGGGCGGCCTGGGCCTAGCGGTCCTGCTTTTGCGGTTGCAGCCTCCGAGAAGACGAGCTGTGATGCAGCGGGCGCCCTGGGAAAAAAGGATGCGCAGCCGAACCCTGAGTTGAAAACTTTGAGTGGTATGGGGGTTGTTCTTCTTCAGAATCTCATGGAAGTTTTTCCACTTCGCAGCCAGCCCATGGGGGGGGTCTATTAGGTCTCTTTTCCCTCTCCCTACTTCCATTGAGTTTTTTCTGGAGTTGCAGCCTGAATTGAGTGAGGATGAGTTGAACTGGTTGTCATGTGTGGTGTGGTCTCTCAATTCTCTGTGGGGATCAGAAGTAACTGCAGTGCTTCCCCCTAACAAGGGACAAGCACGGTGTCTCAAGGAGCTTTGCAGTCGGGAAAATTTTTTTTGCAGTATGAGCTGCCTGCTGTGTGAAGTGAGCTGGGATGAATTTTTCCTTGTCAAAGGGGTCGACTATCGAGGGGAGGAGGTCAAAGTTGGCCGCTGGTTCCAGTGGAAAAATATTGCCCCGGCTCTGCCGGCTGAGATTGGCAGAGTTCCCCTGGAAGAGGTCTGCAGTTTGGGTTGTAAACATTATGTGATGCATTTTGATGACTACCTAAAACCCCCGAATGAGTGGCGTGCGGTGCGTGCTCCGAGAGTTATGGTTCATGACTCTTCGTGGGGAGCAGTTTGCACTGGTCTCGTGTCCTCCGGGGTTTGTACTTGGGTAGAGGAGTCAGAAGTGTTTCACATTGATGATATCCCTCTCCTTAATGGACTTTTTGGAGTCACTAAGGAGGAGTTCACTGATCAAGGGGTGGAGATCTTCAGGCTGATCATGAACTTGATCCCCCTGAATGCTCTGTGCAAGCCCCTTGCGGGAGACGTGGACACTTTGCCCTCCTGGGGTACTATGAGCCCGTTGTTTCTGCAACCCAGTGAGCGTTTGGTTGTCAGTTCTGAGGACGTCAAGTGCTTCTTCTACACGATGCGAGTTCCCCCGTGCTGGGTGAAATATCTGGCCTTCAACAAGCTGGTCCCAGATGAGGTGTTACCGGCGCATTTGCAGGGGCGTCGAGTGTACATTGCCTCTCTGGTGCTTCCAATGGGGTTTCTCAACAGTGTGAGCCTTGCGCAGCACGTCCACCGAAACTTGGTAGGGTGGTCGCGGGATTATCATCCTGAACTGGCGGGTGCGCACAATGCCCCTGAACAGGAGTTGGCAAGGACAGGAGCTTCACTGTGAATAGTGCACCCTGGCGGGTCTACCTAGACAACTACGACCTACTGGAGAAGGTGCAGGCTACCGAGTTAACCCAGGTGGAAGGGACAGAGGCTCCCGGGGTTCTTGCCCTGCGACAAGAATATGAGAAATGGGAGGTGCCACGAAATGAGAAGAAATCAGTACAGAGGTCCTTGAGATGTGAGATGCAAGGTGCGATCATTGACGGGGAACGGGGTACTGCTTACCCTCGGGAGGTCAAGCTGGGAAAGTATTTTAGCTTGGCATTATCCTTGGTGGGTGCCGCTGGTGGGACACAGAAGCAGTGGCAAGTCGTCTGTGGGGGGCTGGTCTATGTCAGCATGTTTCGGCGGCCTCTTTTGGGCAGCCTGAACGCAGTATGGCAACACATTGAGGGTTTCAAAGATGGTAGCAGGCAGTGGCGAGCTACGCCTCCTGATTGCCGCTTGGAGATTTTGCGGTTCTTAGGCATGTTCCCACTGGCTTGTATGAATTTTCGGTTGGAAGTTCACCCCACGGTCACCTGCAGCGACGCTTCCTCCTTTGGAGGGGGGATTTGTGCTTCAGTAAGTACTACCGCCACAGGCAGTCTCATGGCAGCAGGAAACCTGAGGGGCGAGGAGCCCGAGCCCCGAATCGATGGAGCCGTATTGGCCATCGGATTGTTCGATGGGATCGGTGCCCTTCGAGTCGCTCTGGAGCTGATTGGAGTACCAGTTCTGGGTTATGTGTCGGTAGAGAAACATGGCCCTGCGCGTCGTGTGGTGGAATGCCATTACCCCGGGGTGATCCATTACCCTGATGTCCAGGCCATTGTGCTGGAAGATATCCGAAATTGGGCCACTCAGTTCTCGCAGGCCAGCATGGTGGTAATTGGAGCCGGGCCGCCCTGCCAGGGCGTGAGCGGGTTGAATTGCGACCGCAAAGGGGCCCTGAAGGATGAGCGATCTTGTCTTTTCTCAGAAGTACCCAGGATCCGAGACGAGGTAAAAAGGGTGTTCAAGTGGTGCCCGGTGTTTGTCCTGATGGAGTCGGTGGCATCCATGGATCAAGGTGATCGCAACATCATGACTGCGGGCGTTGGTGTCGCACCATTGCGGTGTGATGCCGGCTCCTTGACGTGGTGCCACCGCCCGCGCCTTTACTGGTGCGATTGGGAAATTGTGGGGGCGCCAGGTTATCACGTGTCGGACACCCTGGAAGGGATGAAGGAACTGTGGTTGGATGGTTGCCAAGATCCAGTGGAGGTCATTCGGAATGGGTGGGCGAAAGTTGATGCCACCAAGGCTTTCCCCACCTTTACCACCTCACGCCCGCGGAGCAGACCCGGCCGCAAACCGGCGGGAGTGCAGCAGTGCTCCTGGGATGAGTTGAAGAGGTGGCAAGACGATTTGCATCGTTTTCCGCCGTATCAGTACTGCGCGGGAAACTGCCTCGTCAACAAAGACAACGTTCTCCGTTTGCCGGACGTGTCTGAGCGAGAACTCATGATGGGCTTCCCCCTCAACTACACGGCCAATTGCTATCCAAAAGGAAGGCGTCAAGGTCCTGATTATGCGGACTGCCGCCTCACTCTTCTAGGCAACAGCTGGAGCGTGGTGGTCGTGGCATGTCTGTTCAACCAGCTGTTTAGCCGCCTGGGCTGGACTCCTTTGCGGACCCCCCAGGAACTGCTGGACCGATGTGCCGCTGGCGGGTGTCCCTCTGCGCAGGGGCGTCTGACCCGGTGGCCCTTGAACCCCACCCGAAAGGTGGCTCCGGACACCTCGGGACAGCTGGCAAACAGGCTGGCCAACCTCATATCTATAAAAGGCGAAGATATATTGCTCAGCACCCCCACTTCACAGCTCACAAAATTCCACCGGCTGCGAGCCTCGGTGCCAGGAAAGTGCTGGAAGTGGAAAGTCGTTGCACGCTGGAAGTGGCGCCGTAGCGGGGATCATATTAATGGCCTCGAACTACGTGCCATTCTGACTTCAGTTCGATGGCGTTTGGAACATGCAGGTCACTTCAAAACCAGATTCATCCATTTGACGGATAGCTTGGTTTGTCTTCATGCTCTCAGTCGTGGGCGTAGTAGCTCACGAAAGCTGAGACGAACGATGTCTCGGATCAACGCACTCATCTTGGCCTCGGGCACCCACCCCCTGTGGGGATACATTCATACAGATCAGAACCCAGCGGACAAACCCTCTCGATGGGGGAGGGGAGTCCGTTCCAAATTCCGAAATGCCAAAGCGTAAGATTTTGGAAGGTGCTGAGGTCAGTGATCGTGCGAAACAGAGACAAGAGCTTGGAAGACTAAGTGATTTGACAGTGCAGCCTGCTACAAGAAAACGCTATCGTAAAGCAACAGATGCCTTTTTCTCATTTCTTCGAACTGGACGACTCGGAATTCCTACTAGACGTGACCAATTTGACCTTCTGCTTTGTGACTACTTGGAACACCTCTGGAGCACAGGGATAGGAAGGGGACAGGCCAATGACACTGTTGCGGGACTTCAAGATTTGCAGCCAAATTTGCGGCATCACCTTCCGGGAGCATGGAGGCTCCTGAAAACGTGGGCAATCAACGAAGTCCCCAACAGGGCACCTCCCTTGCCTGAGCAAGTAGTCCATGCCATGGCGGGATGGGGTTTTTTCCATGGCCACAACTCATTTGCTGTCTCTTTGCTGATAGGTTTCTATACCATGTTGCGGTCTGGTGAGCTGCTAGGGCTTCGATCTTCTCATGTTTTGTGCGCTCCTCGGGACCGTCAAGTGCTTATTTCCCTAGGTTTGACCAAGGGAGGCAAACGGCAGGGAGCTGCTGAATCAGTGATTTTAGGGATTGAGTCTGGAGTGGCTGTAACTCAGCAGTGGAAACGCCTTACGAGCGCCAACACTTCTTTAGCTCGCTCGCCGGCAACGTGGAGAAGTCTTTTTACTCAGAGTCTTTCGGCATTAGGGTTGGAAAAATTCCAGTTTCGTCCTTACTCACTCCGAAGGGGTGGAGCAACTTTTTGGTTTCAGAAACATCAAAATTTGGACCGTATCCTGCTGCAGGGGCGCTGGCTGGCCCACCGAACAGCGCGGATATATATCAATGAAGGCCTTGCTATGCTGGCCAAAACTCAGATTGATTTTCACAATGCCAAACTTCGTTCTTTTTTGAATATTTACCACCAGACCGTGACAAAGCCACGGTTCTCCACACTTGAGCCTCCAGCAGCAGCTGGAAGTGCTGGGGGACGTGGAAAGAGTGGAAAGAACAAGGGATGCAGGGCGAGGAAGCGCATCAAAAAATGCATTTTTTCTGCTGATCAGGGGTGACTAACTAATTCTTGGGTGACAGGAAGCCAGGAGGTGTGGCTCGGCTTTTTTCCTGTCAAAGAATTGGACGATATGCTCAACCACCCAG
>Ga0126342_10002783_pt1 | contig 27934 bp, 28 predicted proteins | sample Cyp1metagenome_FD_92528 | JGI IMG/M metagenome (GOLD analysis project Ga0126342, IMG submission 92528) | Coral microbial communities from Lord Howe Island, Old Settlement Bay, Australia - Cyphastrea 1 metagenome | ecosystem: Host-associated > Invertebrates > Cnidaria > Coral ... | reverse complement strand
TTCTTACTCTTTCTCTTCTGATCTTCTCTCTTCTAATCTTCCTCTTCTCTCTGCCTCTTCCCTGCTCTGCTTTTCATCTGTCCATATTGTCGGAAGTTTGACTTCTAAACTTCCTTCGATTATATATATAAAGAGGTTAACATGCAATCATCCTCAAAATTTTGGTTTCCTAAAATAGTGGCTCCAAGTTATCATCCAAAATGAGTGTTTTGAATGATTTTAGGGGAAACCATTTGTTTTGGCATATTTCAACCAGATAAACCATCCATCTATTGGAAATCAACACCACAGCAATTGGGTGTGTCTGAAAACGGGGATCTACCTCCAATATGGCAATGTTAAAATGGACAATAAGGTTTGAAACCATCACCGGCTAGTGCTTTCCACATAATGTGAGATGATGATCAGCACTTCCTAATTTGTTCAGTGGGATTTAAGCCACCAACCATTGGTCTAAATGAGACAAAACACTTTAAATAGATAGAACTAGAACTATATATTGGGATGCCATGGATGCCACAGATAGTATAGGCATTTAACTTTCAAACGTGGGAGGATTCACTGGGGATTGCCCAAGATTTCCCATCAGTGTGTGGAATACTAACACTTACACCCGAAGTGAACCAGTGTTGTAGGTAAACGTTCCAGACATGCAGTGTATCGGAGTATTCATTCAAGCAACATGTTTGCAGGATTGAAAGCGTGATTTAAAGTAGTGCCTTAGTCTTAATCATGAGATTTAAATACTGCGCATATATATATAGAGATGTATGTATGCATATATGTATATATGCGTATAACCCTAGTAAATGCCCAAACTGCTTTTAACGGTTTGGAGTTGTATCCACAAGGAACCGTTGTTCATCACCATTGTTGACAATTATTGACTTGTTTTTTAATCAACCATTAATTACCATGATTCACATGTTTATAATCCTATATGTTTATATAGTATTAATCACCATTATCCTTCCTAAAAATAATCACCATGATTCACATGTTTATAATCCTATATGATTAGCATTAATATGCATTACTAACCATTATCTTTCTAGAAATATTATATTTCCTTTATATCCTGTATATTTCCTTTATATCGTGTATATATCCTTTATATATATGTATATATATCCACTATATAAATATAAGGATGTTTCCTAAAATAGGGGTACCCCCAGTTCTCATCCATATCATTTTTGGATTTTCCATCAACAATTCAGCTTTTGGGGAATCCCAGTTTAGGAACCCCACGTTTTTATATGACATATAATGTATTCATATCTCACAGTATCTAATATATTGGATCTATGTATATATATATATATATATACATATACGTATGTTTTTTTTAATCCTATAGATCCACATGCTTCTTTGACCCTTAAACGTTTGCAGTTTGCCCAGTAGCCAGTGGCACGTGCCCAGGAGCCAGGTGACAACGTGCGCACGGCCTGCGCCAATTCGGCAGATGGCTTGACGGTGGAGCAACTGGGCAGATGAAATGAGTGGTATAGGTGACTTTTGATAGGGATACAATCCAAACATATACATATATATATATATATCCATTTGGGGTGGGATTCATCACCAGCAATAGGGATTCTTACTGGGATTTCATGGTGATGTATTCCACAGCATGATGTGATCATGGTGGTTAAATGGGATTATCATGCATACTAATAACATGAGATTATCTGGGTACCATGATTGTATATGTATATATTTATATACATGTTTATGTTTGTAATATAATGTATCACATCACATTTGATACTAATAGTACGGCAAGACCCTGAGGTTTGCCCGGACTCGCAACGAGCGTCCGGGCAAGCCAAGATGAGGATGATGATGATGATGATGATGACGATGATGACGACGATGATGATGATGACGATGATGACGACGATGATAAGGATGATGATGATTTCGATATCTTCTTGAAACATCTTGAAACCGTAAAAGAACCCCCAATGACTGTATGATTAATTGTTCCATGGGGCCGGGGGATTTTGATATCTTCTTGAAACCCTAAGAAAACCCTGATGGCTGTGTGGTTGGTTGTTCCATGGGGCCGGGGGACGTTAATATCTTCTTGGGGGAGGCCTAGGAGCAACATGTTTTGCTTGACGCCTTAGCAAAATAATTGAGTATAAAATCCTTCCCGTTGTTGACGTCGTACAGATTTCCCCGATATTTACGCTATTCTGGGCTTGGGCAAACCTCGGGGTCTGTGTGTAATATTATCTAATAGCTTAGATGGTGATATATTGAGATTTACATAATGGGATGAATGCGATTATCATCGGATCCATAATCCATAACCCCATACTGGCCCATAGTAATCCTTAATCATCCATATGACAGTGCGGATGGAAGAAATCCTGCACCAGTTGATAACTATTGGTAAAGGTGAAACACTGCAAATAGTTGGATTGTAACGGGAAGAGCCATCTACCAACTGGTGCTGGTGTTGCTGGTGGTTTAGATGGGGATATGATACATCTATATCCGTATGGGATGGGATGGGATTCACCATCAGCAATGGGGATTTTTAGTGGACAATGGGATATACTTGTTGTAAGGAAGTGGTAGTATCCTTAAAGTTGAATCGCGGTTTAGATTGGTAGGGTTTAGTTCAGTAAGGTTTTATGAATACTTGTGGTTTGCAGCATTCTGGGCAAAAGTGCTATAATGTGCTATAATGTGCTATTTTTGTGCTATTTTGTGCTATTTTGTTTTTTTTTTGTGCTTCTTTTATGTTGTTAAATGGTTAAGATTAAAACTTGAACATTTGCAAACTGATTTGCTGGTGGCAAACCCACCTTCAAAACTTTGCACCATTGTCGTCCACCCCTCATCACTCAAGCCGGCAAGTTCTTTGTCAATGTGTAAGAAGTTTCATCCATCATGGCAGGAACATATCCAACAAGACACCGACACAGCTATTATAGGTAACAGGATATCTTTCAAAACTTTGCACCATTGTCGTCCACCCTTCAGCACTCAAGCCGGCAAGTTCTTTCTCAATGTGTAAGAAATTTCATCCATCATGGCAGGAACATCCCCGACAAGACACCAACACATCTATTATATGTAACAGGGTATGTTTCTACATAACCACTGAACACATATATATATATATATCATAAAAAAGTACGTATGATGTGTATATATATATATGTTCCTCTCATATCGGATTTAATGATACAGTGGGTTGTATTTCCATTGATTATATGTATGTATATATATATATATATTCATATACATAAGTAATATACACATGTAATATATATGTTTATTTATGTGCAATATTTATGTATAATGTATGTTTCTATATATACATATATAGAATATATATATATATATATTCAATATAATATATATATATATATAATATTCTATATATATTTATAAGTTCTCATTGGGTTGGGTGGGTTCATGGTGCAACGATGCTCTGCCTTTTGGTGGCCGGAGTTTGGCACTCAGACGGTCAAAGCTGTGCAATCTAAATTGTCAAGTGATTGTGAACTGGATTGCCCAATGTACATCATTTTTTCACACGGCACGGTGTTCGAGGTGAAGTGGATTCAACCTAAATTGCCCAACTTGATTGTGCCACATGCCCAATGCACATCAACATTTCTCCCAATGTACATCATTGTTTTTCACAAGGCAAGGTGTTCGAGGTGAAGTGGATTCAATCTAAATTGCCCAACTTGATTGTGCCACATGCCCAATGTACATCAAATTTTTCCCAATGTACATCATTTTTTTCACAAGGCAAGGTGTTCGAGGTGAAGTGGATTCAATCTAAATTGCCCAAATTGATTGTGCCACATGCTAAGTTTTTTTTTGCCATCTGCTAAGTTGAATTGGATGGGATGCGCAGCCCATGGAGTTTGCTTTGTTGTCCAGGAACTCAGATGACACTTCCTTTGATTTGCCTTCGGACTTCATGTTTTCTTGATCAGATTCCCTGTATTTTCACATTTCGAAGTACCCCTGCCTGTGCTAGATTATGCACCTTGTAGGTTCACCTATTCTTCGAAGCTCGAGATTTGTTGGAGCGTTCAGGATCTCGAGTGATGTCCTTGGGACAATGGCAACAAGTCAGAATTGTTAATTGTTGTTCCGACTATTGTTAGTGATGAATCATTCATGCGACATTGGGATATTGAGAAGACAGAACCGTTGACAGAGGTACACGGCCGTGACCCTGTTGTATTTGCGGGTGGCAGGTGTTTGCGTTGACCTCAGCTTGGCCTTGTGTTGGAGTCTTCTAGTCTAGCTACATGGCTTGTTAGTTGATCAGCAGTTGCATGTGTATGTCTGTGTGTCGTTCATGTCAGAGTTCGTTGGTGTTCCCAGGCCGTGGGCTGCATGTATGCATTTCCATTCAGGACAGGGCGCCAGAGAATCTTTTGTTGTGTTACTTGTCACTTGTTTTGGATTTGAAGTGGCTTTCAAGATGTCACACTATCAAGTCATGCCTGCAGTGTAGTGGTTCTGGTTCAGATCAGTGTGACTGATAGCAAATCATGGCCGGAACCCTGGACCCTAGTCACATCAGAGCAGCAGTTGAAGAGTTGAGAGCCACCAGATGTGAAGATCATGCGCTCTTTTTGCCACTGGGGATGATTTTGGACGACAACCCTTTGATCCAAGATGAGACCTTTAGTTGCAAACAACTTGAGCAAGCATTTCAGTGTTTTCATAAACTGGTTTGTTTATTTAGTCACAAACCATGCTTCATTTTGTAAGGAGACTTCGAAAAAGGAGGCAAGTGGTAGGTGAACGTTTTGTTTTGACTCAGGTATCTGATGAAGAGGGAGAATACAGACTCCCGTCACGGCAGCCCTGGTCATGGCTTCATGGTTGATATCAACAAGATCAAATATTCTGCTGTCCTGACGCAACATGCCAGTGAAGTTTGAATTAATTCATTAATGGTTGTTCTGTCTTACTCACTTCAAAGGGTACAGGCTTCAGCAAGTTAGTCCATGCATGGTTCATTCACGCTCCTGCTATACCCACTGCAACCCATTTCAATTTGATTGGATTGGATTTTGTGTGACTGATATCTGACAGAGTCTAACCTAGGGTTTTAAGTTTCAAATTTAAACAGGAAGTTCCAACGCTTTCTTTTATACAAATTTAATTGACCTGAATCTGAATGAATGCCAAATTGTCAAATGTCCTTTTGAATTTGGTTTCTTGTTTTACTTGTTGCCCACTAGCTCCAACAAGACGAAAACCCAATCACACACAGAACGTCAACATCAAATTTGTTGGGTTTCGTATAATACAGTGATCGGATAATTACGCTATTAAGTTTTTTGAACAACCTCACAGGTTTTGAGTGTAATAGGCTGATGCAATGATTCAGGCATGCTCTTGATGAACTACGCCAGGAGGTGGATTTGTTGGTGTCTCAGACGGTGCGAGAGGTGCATGGTAAGAAGAAACGTGCATGCAAAGTGGCCAACCAGAAATATTTCAATGCGCCAAACTGGTACCCGGTTGTGCACTTCAAGTTCCGGGGTCGTAATTGCCAAGCGCAGTTGTCCCATCCGCCTGGAGCTTCTGATGTGCCTTGCCGTTGTTTATTCATTGCAACTTATTCCACAGTCACTGGAACTGTTGTGTAGTATTATGTATCTGTGACACTTTCTCATTGTCATCGCAATGCATTCGTTTGCCTGCAAATATGTAACCCAGGACCAGGATGCTGGCCCATTCTACTTGACTGAAAACCGTGGCAGCCAAAGCATCTCATGCAACATTTCAGCCCTGTATGTTTGTGAGGAAAAGCACGATATTAGTGTTCCGGACCTTGGCTCACTTTTGGCAGCAGGGTCATAATCTCGGATCTCAGAGTTTGAGCTGAGAGGCGATGCAGTTGCCCAGCCAGATCTCCAGTTTTGCCACGTGGAGTTCTGTACATCATTTGCAAGTGTTGGATTTGAACATTCAGAACATCAATATAATTATGGAACATTCAGAACATCAATATACTTATGGTTACCCTTAAGTTTGCAATGGTTCTGGGGCCTTAGGAACTTTCGAAGGATCATGTTGTTGGGTATGTGGGCTATGTGGGGTTCCAGTCTAGGTTGGGCCGTTTTTGGGTCATTTGGTGGGCTATGTGGGGTTCCATGGAGGTCTCTGGGTCATGGAAAAATTCAACACCGGGTTCATTTTAGGGGACTTTAAGGGCTATGTCGGGCCAATGTTGGGCCCTATGTTGTGGCCATGTTGGGTCATTTGGTGGCTTTTATGAGGTTCCCTGGAGGTCTCTGGGAAGGAAAAAGAATTTTCACAAAAAGTCGACTTTTTGTGAAGGTTCTTTTTGATCTGATCTTGTTTGAGCCAGGTTGAGGGGATCCTTATGATGCGATCGTTTCTTTGGGTGTCAGTTGGGCCAATGCTGGGCCGATGTTGGGCCGCTTTGGGTCTATGTTGGGCCAGTGTCAGTTGGGCCAATGCTGGGCCAATGTTGGGCCGCTTTGGGTCTATGTTGTGTGGGGTTCCATGGAGGTCTCTGGAACGAAAAATTCAACCCCAACCGAAAACTTTTCGGTTGAGGTTCATTTTGGGGGCAATTGAAGAGCTATGTTGGACCAATGTTGGGCCGTTTTGGGTCTATGTTGGGTCGATGTTGGGCCCATGTTGGGTCATTTGGTGGGCTATGTGGGGTTCCATGGAGGTCTCTGGAACGGAAAAAATACCCCCAACCGAAAACTTTTCGGTTGGGGGTAATTTTGGGGGCACTTGGAGGGCTATGTCGGACCAATGTTGGGCCGTTTTGGGTCTATGTTGGGTCCATGTTGGGTCATTTGGCGGGCAATGTGTGGCTGCATGGAGGTCTCTGGAATGAAAAATTTAACCCCAACCGAAAACTTTTCGGTTGAGGTTAATTTTGGGGGCACTTGGAGGGCTATGTCGGACCAATGTTGGGCCGTTTTGGGTCTATGTTGGGTCCATGTTGGGTCATTTGGTGGTTCCATGGAGGTCTCTGGAATGAAAAAGTCAAACCCAACCGAAAACTTCTCAGTTGCGATCCTTTATGGGGCCATTCTTTACCTCACAGAGACCTCCTGGAACTCTATATGCTTACGGGGTTCCCTGGAGGTCTCTGGGAAGGAAAAAGAACCTTCACAAAAAGTCGACTTTTTGTGAAGGTTTTCTTTGATGTTGTTTGAGCCAGGTTGACTGAGGGGATCCTTATGATGCGATCGTTTCTTTGGGTGTCAGTTGGGCCAATGCTGTGCCAATGTTGAGCAATTTGGGGTCTATGTTGGGCCTATGGGGTTCCATGGAAGTCTCTGGGGTGGAAAGGAGCTTTCTAGAGACCTTGGAACCTTACAGTGCGGATACTGGACGCTACAGGGTGACAAAATTTGGGCAGTGGTTACCTAGACCGGTTCGATTTTTATTTGGTGGTGAGCAAGGCCCCAGAACCATTCAAACTATTACTCATTGAGGGAGGCTAGCTTAGGATTAATCATCCTTTCATCACTTCCAGTTGACAGTGGATTTGGGTGACTGGCGGCAATTGGGCTGCATTCGCAGGCTTTCAGGGTGGTTGCTCAGATGGCTGAAGAAAGAAGCCTTGTGCTCACAAAATCAAATCTGACATGATAACGATAGGTCCGATAGGTACCAACAAGGAGTTCTTTAATTCGCACTTCTGAAGACATTCTATATACTATACTATATATCTTGTTTGAACTGGACACATATCAAGATTTGGACCTATGTTGGGTCTGAGTGTGTTGGTGTTGATGTTAAGAATACTTTAGACAACGGCAGCAACATTGAAACCATTGTAAACATGATTAGAGGATTCAAGATGTAATCAAGTGCACCTTTCTTGACTCCATTTTTTAAACTGTGGTGATTTCCCAACAGCACCTGCAAATCACAATGGCATTTGCAGCCAACACCAAAACAAGTATGTTGAGCTCACGTTGGGAGAAGTGGTTTTGGTAACCTGCATGTCCGACCTTTTGGAGCATAAATAAACATGGCATAGGCGGTTCCCAAAACGAGGGATCCCGGAAATGGTTTCTGAAAGAGTGACATGCTTTAATCAAAAGCACCCCTTCCCTTTGGGGTGGATATTTGTATTATTTCAAAAATGGCGTTTGTTAAACCAAAACTTAGTCCGTGATTTGATTGTCTAGCCATTTTGACAATGGCCATTTGCTGGAAGCTCTGTGTGTAGTGGAAGAGTGATCATAGGTGAGTGCAGTGGAACAAAGCCGTTGTGAGCCTGGACCTAGTGACCTGACTTGACTGAGCTTGAAAAGCTGCAGCTCTTTTTCTGAATTTTTGGGTTTCGTTGACATTCATTCAGTCAATCCAAAACCTTTTTTGTCGATCAGAAAACATGAATCGATTTCTCGGATTGATCTTCAATTGCATTGTGGGGAAAGCGCTGAAGGTTTGAGTTTTCTTGGCAGGATGTGTCCATGTATCAGCTTCAGAGTGGGTGTGGTTGGACCCTTAGCAGTTGCGGAAAAGTGCCGATTGAACTAACATGCTTTTTGCGCTGAGGGTTTCAGGCCACAATTCCATGGCATTTTTCATGATCCAATGATGGAACCCAATGTCTTTGAATCAGCATCTCACAAAGCTTGGAATGCTTTTTTAAATGGTTCATTTGAAAAGGGGTGCACATCCAGAAATTGATTGTTGATTTTTGTTTGATGTGACTGGGTGCCTTTTAAATTATTCTTTCAGCCCAGGCCAGGTCTACACTTTACCTGGTCCAGCAAGCAGTCTTGACCAACGGATGGAACTTTTCCAAGCTTGGCCTGGCCCTCATTTAAAAATCAAATGTTTTGGCAAGGGCTGTGCCACACAATGAGTGAGTGTGTTCTACCTCAACATGTCAGGTGATGTGAGTTCGTTATTTGCTTCAATTGGCAATTCAGGCACGTGCAATGTGGCTGCTCCATTGTGGGAAATTTCAGCTTGGAGCCCAGCAGACTCAGATGCAGATGGCACATGTCAACTGCTGATTTGATGATGCCATGAATTAAATTAAATGTCCTTGGCCAAATAATCATTTAGTTTTCAGTTCAACGGTGGCAGTGTGGGATGTGCTGTGTGAGGGGGCCTTTCGAAAATTTCCAGTCCAGTTGGGGCCTTGGTCAGGCTCTCGGTGATGTGCCAGAGAGATTTCAATTGGGCTGCTGATCTGTGTTTTGCTTGTGCTAGATTAGATTTTCAACGAATCAGGGCACCTTCCTCATCTGCAGCCTGCAGCCCAGTGTTTTACAACCAGGTTACCACTAAACTCACTAGACGATTCTTGTGGAAGCATTCTTCCTGCCAGTTGTTGATGAGTTCAAAACAGTGAGATCGCACATCAATTTCGAAAGCAGTGGTGCTGTCATGCGACCAGCAGCAAAGCCTGTGTCGTTTCATTCTGCTTTTCAAGCTCTTGGTGCCCAACAATGTTGACAAAATCGAATGTGTGAGGGAGGGCATCCGCAATGTGCTGACTGGCACTGGTGTGCGGCCTGGGGTTTCATCGTTGAAAGAGATGTGGTGCTGCTTCACTGCGGCCCAAGTTGCTTTCCATGAGCTTGGGGGCCAGGCTGATTCAGTTTCTGACATCTTTTTTCGGGAGATTGACATTGCAAGTGCAGCTCCAAACTCTGGCCTTTTCCCCTTGTCAGTCTTGAAGGGATACCCGTGGGCTGGCACCTTGGCCATGGAGATCCCTTTCATGCTCAAGGTAATGGACGAGTTGTTGGCTGCAATACCTGGTCTTACTGAGCATGCACAGATTTCAAATGTTGTTCTTGATTGTCGCCACGTCCTTTCAGACGTCTTGGCGATCTTAGAAGGGCCAGGCCATTAAAGAAGATGGCAGCCTGTTGAAACAATAGAATTTTGGCGATCCTGCGCTGTTGCAAGAGAGCTTAACTTTTCGTATTTAGTTGGATTGTTGTAGGTTGTCGCCGTCGATGTGAATGATATGCAAAAAGGTTTTGGGCTGTGACAGTTCTGTGTGGATCACTGTAAAAGCAATTTGTTGATTCCAGACTATATCTATATCATTGCAGTCGACACAACGTCATGAGTGTCTTTGCTGATGGGCAAAGCGAGTCAGCCTTTACAATTTCAAAGCTTTTCTGGGCAGTTGTACTGTTACTGCATCTTGCATCTTGTCATGTCGTGGCAAGCTTCGTGTTGATTTTGGAGGTTTCGAAAGAAGAGTATTCTTTTGAACATGTGTGAGTGTGGTTGGCAGTTTTGTTCAGCTCACTGTCTGCATTGCAGTTGATGAACGGTGCAAGGTTAATTTCAGAATTGGTCTGTCACATGGGCATGCTGGATTGTAGCCCTGGCTCCATTGTCTCCTACTTAGCTTGGTCTTGTTTCAGGCAGTGCACCACCGCCAGTGCCATGCTTGGACGGGCTTCGAAGAGACAGCGGCTTGCCACTGCGGCCATGTTCAACCCCATGATGGCTCATGCTGCTGCTTGGCACCCTTCATTGGCAGGTATGATGAACCCTTTTGCAGCCCATGGGATGGGAGCTCCCATGGATGAAGACTCGGAACCGGAGATCGCAGTGACTGCACCCACTCCTGGTCCTGCGCCAATAACTTCCTCCTCTGCAGCAACACCGCAGGTCCCACCAGCGGGGGGGGTTCAGACAGTTGCACCAAGCCATCCGCATCCTGAGGGTGATTCGAGTCCAACTCCACATCCGAATGTCGCTGAGGTGGCTGCCTCACATGCTGTATCGCGTTTGACCCACAACAAAATGCATTTGTATGAGCACGGTGACCGCACTGATGAGTTGATCCCGCGCAGTGTTTCCTCTATCAGAGGAATGCCCAAGGTGCCTTCAAAGTTTGTTTTCAATGAACATGTTACTAGTGTAAAAAAGTCTGTGTGATGATTCACCTCACCAGGCTAGGTTTGTCTAAGTTTACTGACTCTGATTTCATGTTTCAAGATGAAGTCATCAGTCATTGATTGCAGTTGATTGTTTGATGAACACCCTGTGCAGATTCGCCTGGGGCGGCTCATCGAAGCTTGCGACCACGAGCTTGATGCGGTTGCAACTGGAGATCTTTCCCAAAAGGCTTTGATTCAAATGGTCTGGCTTCTAACCCGAGTCAAGCCCTGTGTATCCATCGCGTGCTTGCGTGTGTCATGGTATACAGAGTTAAATACCAGTTTCAGGCGCAAACACCTGGCCTTGCTGAGAATGACGAATTCCCGTGTCAAGGACAGTGTAGAAGAGATGAGGAAACAGGAGTGCTTGTCGGACGAGTGGGTGGATTCGTTGTGCCAGTCACTTGGCTGGTCAGATGCTTGGATGCAAGCTCCTGCAGCGAAAGGAAAGGCAAAGGCGAGAGCCAAAGCGGGAGCTCCCTTGCCAGTGGGGCAGAACGTGCTTCCATTTGCCCCGGCAGCCAACCCACCACAATCGTTACAGCCTAGCCATACCCTCCGATACGCTCACGAGCAGGAGGGTGCCCAGGAGCTGGCTCAGCAGCCGCGCTTGGGGATGTCGACAGTGGCCAAAGCCAGTGCACCTGCACCTGTGTTGAACAATGTGGGTGCTGGCGGTGTTCTGGGGGAGCCTTCTCAGCCTGTCGCTGGGAGCAATGGTGTGGTTGGTGTGGTTGGTGTGGTTGGTGTCGCATCTGTTCAGCCGCCTGTGGACACGATGGAGAACGCCACTGCCAATCCTTCTGTACCACCTGAGTTTCGATCAGAAGTTGAAGTGGAGACGCCTGAGGAGAATGTCCATGCCGCTGATGAACTGGAAGTTGCTGACCCTGTCAACCCGGCAGATTCTGAAGGGCTAGATGATGGTCATGTTGCGACAGCGACCCTGGAGACTGCGCAGGAGAAGGAGAAGCCTAAGTGCATGGTGTGCCATGAGTTGATTCTTTCTGATGCTGGTGCTGAAGAAGTTCTTGCTTTGGAATGTGGGCATCCATTTCACAAGCAGTGCTTGCTACGCACTTGGTCAATTGGAAACTGGCCCTATGGGTGGTGTCCATCGAGGTGCTTGGACCACATTATTCTCGCAGGCAGACCTAGCAGCTCCAATGATGATGTCATTGACATGAGTGCTGCGGACAATTCTGTCCCCCTTGCTTCGTCCAATACCCAAGCTGTGCCAGTGGATGGAGGGCTGGCCGCCGAGAACCAGGTTGATGGCGATGACTTCGCAATCTGAGTGGGTAAATTTACACACGATGAAATGCCAGGGTTAAATTTTGCTGGAGCATGTTTCTGTTGGATGGAAGCATGAATTGCTCCTGGGCAGCCCATATGCGGACTCGTGATTTTCTGAAAAAGAATAACCAACACCCAGTTGACCGTGTTATGTTTGGATTTTCGAGGCTGTTTTGAGAGTTGAAGAAGAAAGCTGGTATTGCATTGGGCTGCTGCTTGTGAAACCTCAGTCTTGAGATCATGGTGATGTGTGAGGGTTGAGTTCCTGTCTCTTCTTATCAATTGCTATAGGAGCCTCATCCGCTTTGCACACGTTGCCACTAGTCCAGGTTATTCGATTTCAGCTGGAGCGTGAGAGAAAAAATTGTACGGCATGCCGATATGTTTTTGGAAATTCGGTGAATCAGAACTGCCGATGAAGCAACATATCAATCTGCAAAGTGTATAATTGTAAATAAGCAAGTGGCTTAACTAACATAGTTGTGAATGCGAATAGGGTTGAAATTATATAATTAAATATCCTAAACCCTAAACCCTAAACCCTAAACTAGTAGGTTTGAATCGGGCAGAGTTTTGTTTGCATCGACATTGTTTTGGCTTAAGGCTGTGCACATTTTTGCACATTTTTGCTCATTTTTGCACATTTTTGCATATTTTTGCATTTGGCTGCAGCCCGGCACATTTTTGCACATTTATGCACATTTATGCACATTTATGCACATTGAATGGCACATTATATGTTAGTGCTAGATTGTAATGTGGTGGTTGGGATGGTCACCAGTATCATTCCACCATAATGTCGGTGTCCAGCGGCATTTTCAGAAGCAGAATGTGGGAAGAAGTAGAGTTGGGCTGCTCAGCAAGGCATGTCGTCGACATCATGTGCAACAGCAAAAGTTGCAAAATAATAGGTCAGAACCTGAACATAATGGTTCAACCTTTGTCGGGTCCACTGAGCAGCCTGTGGCCGTTGGGCCCACTGAGCAGCCTATGGTAAACTTTGAAAATGACTTGATGCAGAAGGTGAACGCATTGATGGCTAAGAAGAAAGAGATTGAAGAGCGGTTCGCGCAATCAAGTGCGATGATTGATGTAGCAACCTTTGCGTCTGTTCAGGGCTTTCCGGTTGATGCCTCGGGGGCAGTGAAGTTTGCTGATTCTTGTACAAAGAATCGGCTGTCCAGGAAACTGGATGATTTCTTTGTGTATGATCGTCTTTACAATGATTGCCGAGCAAGGCGTGTTTGGCCTGTCATCATTGGCCAGGCCTATCCTTGGATGGCTCATTGGACCCTCAAGGACCAGCTGCTCGCCTTGATAGCTCGCACACTGCACAATCGAAGCAAGAAACTTGTTTGGCTGGATGTTGTGGAATACTTTGCAGGTCGTGGCAACCTTAGCCGGGCCGCTCTTTCCAAAGGCCTGTCAGTATGCAGTTTGGATAATGAGTTTTCCTCGCTGCATGATGTGCTGGATTGTCCTGATGCTCTTCGCCTCTGGTTTTCCGTGTTGGCGGCAACAAAGCCAAACTGCCTGGTATGGCATGGAACACCGTGCAGCAGTTTCAGCATTATGTGTCGTTCAACATCTGAGCGCAATGCTACCAATAGTTTTCTGGGCAACGAATGCAAAACTTTTGTCCTCCAAGGAAACTACATGGCTGATTTGACGGCATTGACATTGTTGCTGGCGCACTTGATGGAATGTAAAGAAGCATTGGAACAATCTGGGACATCAGTAATGCCCCAGGCACCTTCTGTGTACGGGGTGCTTGCATTTATTCGAGCATTCCAGGTGATCACATATCACGCTTGTTTTGGATCTCCCACCATGAAGCCGTTTCAGCTTTGGAGCTCTTCAACTTTCATTTCAGACTTGGCTAGAAGGAAGCCTAACCCCTCCGAAGTTGGACTTGAACAGCTGGCTGTGAAATCAGAAGATGGGAAATTCACTGGCATCAGGGATAAGCTGCGTGAGAGTCAGGAGTACACAATGTACTTCGGCATGTGCATTGTGGAAGCCTGCAGAAATAGTAATTAACTCTATTTTGAGTTTGCGCAAGTTGTGCGTTGCCTTTTTGTGAAAGGGCAGCTGCCAGACTGAGCATGTTGCTTGCATAACAAGTGTGATGAGAAATTCGGCCTTGCCGGTCATACACAGGTGCCGGCCATTCAGTGTGGTGGCGCGTGGTGCAGCATGTCATGTGATGTGAGACATGCCCATTTGGTGTTCAGAAAATAATGTGTTGGGGCTCGCTCTTGGGACATTCCTTTATTTTTGCAGAGTGTTGATGACAGCAGCTGTCAATGCGTATTTCACAGATAGGTGTGTGGAAGCCATGCACGTCTTGTGGACTTTGTGCTAGTTTAATTAAAGATGCATTAAATTGATGATAGGTTTTTGTTCCGATAGCATTTTGTGTGCAGACTGCGTGTTGAAGAGCAACGCTCACCCTGTCCTTGTCACTACCTGAGTCTCTTTCGCTTTTTGGAACCATGCCGTCGGATGAGTGTGCTCACCGCCACTCCTTGCCTGCCTTGGAGCTGCAAGTTGGGGATGTGATTCCCAATGGTCGCCCTACAAGACGTTTGGAGAAGAGGCAGCTGGCTGTGGATGGTCTTCGGGGACGATACTGCGAACTTGTGTCTTCTGCCGTTCTGGACCAGTTGCTGCCCAACCCAGGTGACGACATTCCCAAGCGTGAGTGGGAGCGTAGAATGTTTGCAGCTCGACAGCTGCTACTCAATTCCGTGTTTGGAATTTGAATCTGAGAGGTGAAATATCTCCCGGACCAGAGTGGCGCAATTAATTTTGCAGAATTTTGGCAATGGTTTCTGGCCTAATTCAATTAGTTACTGTTTGGAAGCTGAGTTGCTTAAAATTAAATGCAGTTTGCAAATGATGAGATATCTGTTGGCTGGAGAAAAAGACTATTTGTGTTTTTGATGGCAGGGAGCAGATGTCTTCTGGTGATTCTGGAATCGTTCGGACTGAATGCTTTCAAAGACAGTTTGTGGCATTCCTTGGCAGCAGGAAATCAGTAATGATACTGTTTTTTTTGTTCAACTTAGTGTTCGTTTGTCGCTGAGGCTGTGGAACTTAGACGATGGTTTCGTTTGCTGTTGCAGTGTCTGCTGGAACCTCAATGATCATCATGTTCTCAAAAGCAGATTCAGAAAGTGTTAATTGCCTTGCCAATTGCGACACAAGGTTTTGTATTGACTGTAGCTCTTGACTTTCACTTGACCAATAATGCCTTGCTGGTTCAATTGTGTCTGGATGAGATGGCGGGTTTGATGCCTGTGACAGCATGCGACAGAAACTGAAGACCATGCCATCAATTTGCTGATGATGGGTTTTTAGAAGGACCATCAATGATGCCGTTCCTTTTAATGGCAGTGACAAGGTTTTGACCATTCACTTCTGACAACAGCTTACGGTGTGCACTGCAACAAGTCAGCAAACCTCGTTTTTTGCAACCAGAAGTGTCCAGTGTTTTCATCATGCATGGATGCCCACGGCAATGGCCGCAACTTCTTGCATCATGATGATTGTCAGCAGTTGACAGTAGATGAGGATCCAAGTTTGCCATCGAAGTCGGTTTACTTAGTTCGCCCTAATGGGGATGACACCAGTGTAGAGCTGTACTGGGCAGTTGACTATTTGCATGACAAGTTGCGCAAGTGTGGAGAGAACCGTGCGTTGTACAAGTGGCGGTCTTTTTTTTCACAATGTATCGAGCAATCTGGGCTTGTGAGTAATGCCTTTGCATGCAACACTCACTTTGCTGGTCGTGAATTACCGCCACAAGCCTTGGCTGAAAATGTTGCCTCTTCAAATGCTGTACTGACCTATTACTTTCGGGTTTTGGAAACGAGCAGAACCAGGAGTTTAACACAACAGGTGACTGAGATGCTGAGCAGAATTTCAACCTGTGTGTGTGAGGCGCTTTGCCATGATGCTGACTCCCCGCACTTATGTGTTGACATTCCTCTTGAGAACGGCTCTGTTTTGCAGTTGTGTCCGCAATCAGGTATGGTGGATGGGTTGCGCACTTGGGTGTCAGCTAGACACCGCACTGCTCTAGAAGCCTGGTCCGCTTCCTGGTCAAGCATGCGTGCGGATGGATTGTTGACCTGTTTGTTGACCCAGGATGCTACTACACCGCTCAAGGATGTTTTAATGTTTGCTTCTGGTGTCAGCCGCTTTCGAAAGAAGAAAGGACAGTCTCCTTGGGAAGGAGCAAGCCCTTCTGGGTCTATGCTGCGGGCACTCCAAAGGGGTCTCATCAGTTTTCTTTCTGGTGGCCTTCTCAGCTACATTGTGGGGCAGTACCAAATTGAACACAATGTGTCCAAAGCAGCGCCCTCCAGGAAAACATCGACTGGGGGCAGAGTCAGCATGTCCGTCGACGCCATCTGGGATTTGCTTCAACATTCCAGCCACAGTGTGACATCGGCCAGAGAGGTCATGAATGTAATAGGACCTGGATCGCGACTGTCCCAGGCCGGTGGATGTACTGAATCTGCAGTGGACAGCTGGAGCCGTAGACGGCAGATACTGTATGACGAGAGGATGTCTTACAGCATATGTGGGGCTCGACACTACAATTTATGTGCAGACGCCAGCACACACTCCGGCAAAGAAGTGCTGGTATCAGTGCTTTGGTGCCACCAGAACAATTGTGCAGCTTTTCCCTCGGTACAAGTGCTGCTCTCTGTAGATTCTGTGGCTCCCATGGAGCTGGAGTTGACGAGTTCAATTGAGCAGCTTGCCAAGGACAATGTTCAAAAAGATGCATGTTTTAGTAGGATATGATTGGGGGTACGAGCCTGCCACACTGTAACAATAACAACAATATCTTATATCTAGATGCGGATGGTTCTAAGAAAAAGGCCATCGTTGGCTTGAGCTGGTTTCCGATTCGGTCGAAAACAGGGTGTGAATTTTGAGTTCGGACTGCCAGGAGAACAAGCCGCAGCGCCTTTCAGCTTATCGACAGTTGCAGGCATTATCCCATCAAATCCACTTGGCGACCAGAGGTGGCTTCAATTTGGATTCTTTCAAGGTGCCTGAATCTATTTGCATCGCCCCAGTGAGAACAGGAGAAACAAGGTTCACCTGTGTGGATCACCGTACTGGCAAGATTCGGGCTGGTATTCGAGACAGGAATTTGGAAGATAAATTTTTGCTTCCAGACTCCACCACTCGCTGGTGGAATGATGTCAATTTGCTGGTTCTTCAGCTCGACCAGGGAAAGATTGGGTCGGCAGGTGCTGCGTCCCGCAGCTAGATTCAAGCTCACAATTTTCATGAATATAATTGTATCAGTTTCTCCACGGGATGAATTCTGAATTCCTTCCAGGAATGATTTGGAGATGGACTGGGTTTACTTTTTCCTTTGGCTTTCTATCTGAGATTACTTGGCCTTCTAAGTGACATTCAATCTGGCATTCTATCTGGCATACCATTTGACACATCATATTCTAGCATTCTATATGGACTTCTATCTAGATTATCTGTGCTCCGGTGTGGTGTCCGCCAGAGCCGCAAAAACTTCGCCATCATATATAATATAGCCTGCAGCCTTCTGCCACAGCTCTACATGTGTTCAGGGCCGGTGCCCACCAGAGCAGCCGACGCCTTGCCTTGTTGCCTTCCGCCACAGCTCTACATGTTCGGTTCAGCACACCGCACACCGGAGCTGCCAAAATTGTGCCATATTCATATAGTATAGTAGCATGTTGCGTTCTGCCACAGCTCTACATGCATTCAGGGCCGGCGCCCACCGGACCTGCTGACACCTCGCGTTGTTGCCTTCTGCGCAGCTCTACATATATTTGCTTCAGCACACAGCAGAGCCGTCAAAACCTCGCCATATGTATAGTAAGCCGCCTGTTGCCTTCTGCCGCAGCCACAGCTCGACATGTTTGGTTCAGCGCACACCGGAGCCGCCAACAGTCGCCATATGTAAAGCTTTTGCTTCCTACAGCTTATCAGGGGTTGGTGTCGGCGCCCACTGGAGCCCTCATGTAGTTTCCATGTGCATTATGTTGACTCTGCTGATCTGGGTATTCTTTCTGTGCATTGCCTTGATGTCACTGATCTGGCTGGCATTCACTGTGTGTGTGTGCACGTGGTGTGTGTTCCTTCTCTCCCTCTTCTCTCTATCCCCCTCTTCTCTCTATCCCCTCTCTCTCTATCTCCCCTCTCTCTCTCTTTCCCCCTCTCTCTCTATCTCCCCTCTCTCTCTTTCCCCCTCTCTCTCTTTCCCCCTCTCTCTCTTTCCCCCTCTCTTTCTTTCCCCCTCTGTCTCTCCCTCTCTCTCTCTCTCTCTCTCTCTCGCTCTCTCTCTCTCTCTCTCTCCCTCAGTCTCTCTCTCAGTCTCTCTCCCTCTCCCTCACCAGGGGAGATCAGCTTCTGATGATAAAGTCTACAGACCCTCACTCAGCAGATGGGCGTTAACCAAAAAAACAATACCGTTGTATAAATAAATAAATAAATAACTTATATATATATATATTATAAGCAGTTAAATATATTGATAAGAAAAATGTGAATTTCACATATGTACATTCTATGGATATATTTCTGTGTAGAAACAAAACTATATAGCATATATGTATTGTGTTTTGGATGTGTTCACCTTGAGTGTAGCTCGGTACACAAATGCACCATATTGACACATGGATATTGGTTATAGTTTATATTTTCTACCTATTCGTTTTGACATTGTAGCGGTTTTTGAAGCATTTGGGCCATCATAGCTCTTTGTCAGATTCATCAATCCCAGGTTTGCAATCCAAAATCTGGATTCCTGCATCCAAACCCGATGGGATTGCTTTCATCGCTGCGTCAACGATGTCAAGCAAGCCTTGAAACGGGCTGCCAGTGGGGTATTCTTGGGATGTCAAATGCACACAACGTACTTATGGGGCTTGGCCTACAGACCTTATGGCAGCGGTGCTTATTCAGAACACAAGCTCAGGCTGTTGGAACTCATGCTTAGTCGAGAATCTGCTTTTACATGCAAACCTTTCCAATCCTTGTGGCAGGACATTCGTGAGGACCTGCAGATGTGCCCCAACTCATCAATGCAGACAGTATGGGATGCTTTGTCTTCATGTGCCACCTTTTGGCGGAAAGGCACCATGCCGAAAAATTCAAGGTGGTTTGCATGGTCAGACTCCTGTGAAGAGCAGCTTCCAGAATATCATGCCCTCAAATGCGTCCTTGCTTACCACTATCAGAATGAAAAGCTGGACCCGGACTTGGTGCAAGAGCAGCAGGCCCTAGCTTCTGTAGTGAGGGAAGCCAAGCAAGGCGGAGGGGATCAGCAATCGCTGCGACGAGAGTTCAGCAAACTCAAGGAATCACTGGGCGGAGGCCCGAAGTTGGCATATTACATCATGTCCGAAAAACTTTTTTTCCATGCTGCGATTATGCAAGTTTGTGTCCGTCCCTGCTGGTCTTGGTATGCGAACAGTGTCAAGACTATCAAGTCTCCACTTGACAACCTTGCTCTTGCTGCGAGGATGCAGTCGGATTGGTGTGCGGAAGCGCATTTGAAAGCCCTTGCTCAGATTCCAACATCAAAAGACCCGCAGCTGGTGCGGCTTCTTGGCCATCCAACAATTAAAGATGCTGCTGACAAGGTTTCACAGCTCGTGTTCCACCTTCTCCGCAAACGGTGTTCTTCCTTGTCGAAACATAGTGCGCCCCCAGACTGCTATGCGCAATTATTTGCACCTGATGCTGAGTTGCGAGAGGACTGACTGAATGAAATAATGATGTTTTCGTTTTAGCGGAAAGTTTATAATTTGGATCTCACAAACTGGCTCACCCGGCAAAGCCAGAATGCACTGCCTGATCTTTTTGGATTCACTTGCCGAAACAATTGGTACACCTTTCTTGGGTTCATCAATGGTCTTGATCTCCATGGCATGGGCTTGATTTTATATCCTAATCAATACTTGGTGGTAACATGTTGTAACATATTTTTATTTGACAAAGATAAATAATAGATCAATGCTGTGGCACGCTATGGCATGAGTGTCTTAGTAGTGACTTGAACACTGTGTACTATTTTGTTTCCCCCATTTAAGCTTTCACAGGAGACAGTAGCCGCCATGAAGATGGACTTCGAATCGCTGTTGCAACTGGAGCAAGCGTCGGCTAATTCAGGCACAGCTTTGGCAATTCTGACAGACCTGAAGACTGTACTGACACCTCCACTAAGGCTGATGTACTTGGCGTTTGAGCAAGACAATTGGGATGTTGGTTCGGTGGGTGGCATGCACCTGGCTGCAGGCTTGCTCAAGACACTGGCGGATTCCAAAATTGTGGAAGATCTCCACTCTGTGGTCAGGGTACAGCGCAATTCTCAAAAAAACAAGAAACAAACCGTGCACCAAATCCAAGAGCTGGTAACACAAGCCGATGTTCTATCTGAGAGAAACATTCGGCATGCAGCTGCCATTGACCGTAGCACCTTTCTTCAGTCTTTCAAAAACACACATGACCGAAAGAGAAAAAGGCGGTACTTTGCACGGGTGCACCCCCTCAATGAACGATGGTCGATGATCATGGGACGCAAGACTTGGGGGTCATTGACTGAAGAAGCATTGCTTCGAAGCGCAGCCGCCTTTGCCTTCGTTCGTGCTTACAAAGCCAGTGACATGAAAGCGAAAGGTGTTCGTGTTGCGCACGGGCTTTTCTCAAAGTTAGCCACTGAGATGACTGTTCTGTCATGCTGCGACCCTTTACGTCTCTACCCAGATGTTACTGGGTTATGCCTTGGCCAGTTCCACTGGGGTTGCTTGCTTTGGCCCATCAAGCCTTTTTTTGGCGAGCCAAATGACGCGGAGTGGTGGACACTAGACTTCTCTCAGATCTCCGGTGAGGCCTGTTGGGTTCACATTGTGAACCCTCAGCATTGGAAGGTATGGAGCTTCGAGAACTGCAAGTTTGGAGAAGACTTGATACTCATGCGTTTTCTTGGTTCCACTACATTGCTGCAGCATTTCTTTGGACAGGTATCCAAACACAATCTCCTGACAAAGTTTGACTTGATCAATCTGGGGGAATGCCTGGGTGCTTTGGACAGTGCTGTCGATGTTCTGAACAGAATGCCGCGACTTGACCTCATAGATGCCTTGCTGGATATCATTTGTGATGGTGATATTGGGTGGACTGAGCCCATCAAACAGGCCATGCGCAAACCGAAAGCTACCGCAGCAGCAGACGAGTTGGAGCTCAACTCATGGCACAAGGAGTTGGGAACTGTTCTCGATGAGGTGGTTCTGTCAGAGATGCCCCAGGAAGAAAGACAAGATTTCAAAGAGATTCAAGAAGCAGTGCAACAAAGAGTCATCGGTGAAAATGGCTGGGCAGTTGTTCCTCAAAAAGGAAAAGGCAAGGGCAAGAAATCCAGTGCCAAGGCCAAGGCAAAATCAAAAGCAGCGGCCAAGAGCCGAGGGACAGGTCGAGGCAAAGGTCGTGGCCGTGGTGTTGGTCGCGGTGGCCGAGCTGGTGGCCGAGCTGGTGGCCGAGCTGGTGGCCGAGCTGGTGGCCGGGGATTCGGGTTGAAAAGGTCAGCATTGATGGCATTGCTGCCACCTGTGAAGGAAGAATCTAAGTTTGATATTGATGGTAGTTTTTCTTAAAGTCTCTGGGTTTCGCCCGCAAGCAATTCAATAATAATTCAGTTCACTGAACTTATGTCAACTTGACCAGGGCAGTATCAATTTCGCTGTGCATTTTCCGAATTGGAACCAAACTCAGGACGCTGACGATGCTGACAGCCTTGTCCCTTCACCTTCGCCACCTCCGATGGATGTCAATGAGAAAGAAAATTCTGAGGACCCCTGCCCAGAGCAGATGGTACTACAGGATTCAGCCCAGACTGTGGATCATCAGCAATTGGCTGTGGCAGCTGCTGTGGCTGCGGAGGAGGGCCCTATTGTGCCGGCTATTCCGGTGGCTCCAGAACCCGAGATCGCTGGACCGCCTGTTGAAGAGTATCCGGACGATACGCCCCTGGAAGCTCTGCGGCCTAGGGTGGCTGCCCCTGAGGCACCTGCCGAACGTGGTCCTCGGGCTGCTGCGGCGTATGCGCTGGTTTGGACAGATGTCACTTGCAATTCATGCCATCAGGTTTGTGGCCAGTTCAAGTTTTCGCCCGGCCCCTCCAGACATGCAAACCAGGACCCACCGACTTGGTTCATGAGGGTGAAGGAAAATGACACTTGGCCCAGTGCAGGCCCGAACTTTCGAAGGCGATTGGCCAAAATTATTGGTGACAGCGAAGAGTATTGCAAAACGTGGATTCAGAGCAACAGAAAATGTTGCAACGCTTAAGGCGAGGAAGGAAAAAACCAGCTGATGCTTTCTTTCATTCAGCTTTGCCAACCTTTATTATATGTAATGTAGTATATAATATATAATAAAATTAAGTAGCAACTATTGAGAGATGAAATAAGATACATTCCAAGGGTTGCAGTTTTCAACAACAAATCAATCCAACGCTGTGATGTGCGTTCCTCCTGAGGATTTGTCTTCGGAAAGAGTGTAGTGTGTTTGGGCCGAGGCCACCTTCTTCACTGTGCACCATGATTGTGAGTACGCGGTGAGCTTGTGATTGGCCAGAATGAAAAAACAATGTCCACGTGTCTGCCGGTGTTTTGCTACAGCAGCTTTTGTCTGGACATTTAACCATTGCTTTGAACATGACACCTGATAATCATGAACACAAAGAAGACTCTGTGGATTTGAAATTTGGTTAGCCCTCCACCCAAACTTATAAGATGCATGTTTTTTGCTTGATTCGTTTGTACAGAGCCAGAGCGTCGCCAACAGGCTTTCAAAAAGAGCTTTGAATTGTTGGGTGTTTTGGTTTTGGACTACTGGTGATTGTTGAAGGCAACAATGATTCTGCACAAAAAGTATGATTTTAGTATTTTTTGTGAAGGGGGTTTCTTTATGTAAAAACCTATAGAATCTAAACCCCTTGGATCTCAACCCCGACTTTTGTTTAATGATAGTATCATGGTAGTATTATTTTGCAAAAAATATATTTTATGGGATAACATTCCTCTGATCCCATTTAGTCTGTGGGGGTAGTATTATCCTAAATGTGATCATGGCGGTTTAATGGGAACTATCATATTAATATTTTTTGCATTACTATCGACCATTATGGGATGATAATGATGATTTCATGGGATTTACCCGGGAATTTGTGGGGATTAAACCGTCAGCAATAGGAAACACTGGGATGTATTTATAAGATCCATCATAATCAGATCGTTACCATAACAGTCCATATGGCAACATTATAACATCATATGGATAATTTGTTTTGGTAACATGATATTATCATCGGGTAATGGGATAGAGCATGATTTTATGGGATATATGGTACATAATGGGATAGTGTATATATATATATATATATGTACACAGAAATCCACCTTCGTCCATACGCACTACATGTGTATATATATATATATATGATATATGATCATATATGATAGTTGAACATATATGCAATGCATACTTAAAGTGGTTTTTTGCATATTTAATTCGTACATAAATAAATAAATAAATATATATATATATGTATGTATGTATATATATATTAACTAACTTATTTATTCAAAAAAAGTGTGGAAGTGAACAACAATTGTTGCTGATTTTGCCAGACTCTCGCTCATCCGCAGTTTGAACAGACAAACAGGTGTGAAGATCCCTGACAGTCCTGTTTCTGGGATATCATGAGATGCAATGGGATACAATCATCATCAATATATGATCCATGTATATCCATGTGTCATTTCCTGAATATATGTATACAATATATGTATACAATAGATACAATGTATACAGTATATGTATACAATTATGTATACAATATATGTATACAATATATGTACATATTTGAAATATAATGTATATTCATTGCATGTTTGTGTATATCTAAAATGATATCATTTAGGATTCAGGATCATGTCTTGTTGATGTGATACTTCATTTCGATGGTGTATATTCACGTGTATATACATGTGTGTGATGCACATTATATGTTTATTATTGATGAACATTATATGTGTATAGTGTATATTTATATATACAGTATACATGTTACACTGTGTAAATATTTTAAAACATGGATAATATTTCAATATCCACCGTAGTATAGACCAATCTATCAATATGTTCCGTTGATTGTTTTGCTTTGTTTTGTTTTGTTGTTGTTGTTGTTCATTGTTATTTTGATTTATTTTGTGTTGGTTGTTTTTGATGTTTTCTTCAATTAATTTGACATTTAATTGAATCGTGCGTTTTGGTTTATATAAAAAAAACATGTTGAGCGAATGTTTTGCAGGTCACTTGGAGTTCCAAGTATCTATGCCCTAGTGTACCCAAATTAAGGAATGCTTTCTGTTGATGTTTGTTCCATCAAAAATGTGGATTTTACGGTCAAACTTATGTGTTTCATCATGGTCATGTTCAATCAAACATGTGATAGAACCAACAACATTTGCACGCCGGATCAGTAAGGGAGACGGGAAAACAAGGAAGAAATAATCATTAATGTTTGGAATCAAGTCGATTGAAACCTTTTTTTTTGCCAGATCCAAATTCTGATCATATGTGCCACGGTCAATACGTGATTTATTTGTCCGGTCAAAGGGGATGGTCATCCCCCTATTACTAGTGATTCATATACCCATTAGCAGAACCATACCCCATTAATCCCATGAAACTTGATCACGGCACACATGGAGGAGAAACACATCTGAATTATATGACTTTGGTCAAGTCGCCCCGAGGTTTGACTTATTTTCCCCATAGGGATGATAGCAAGCACATACCTGGCCCATTTATTTCAATTTGTATTGCCCTTCGCAAATTGTGATTGCCGATGTTGAATTACCAGAGGGTAAGTGTTGAGGGATGAGGCTGGGCAGATATTCACAAGTGGGACTGAATCCTCAAATTTATGTTTGTCTCTACAGTGGACTATTCTGTCCGGTTCAAAGCACAGCTGTCCATTCTTATTTGAGATATCCACCTGAAAGAACCCATCTAAGCATGTTGGATCCATGATTGTTATATCTTGCAATCCTGAAGCAGGTCTGATTCAAATTTTGGGGCCGATGACGCCTAATAAATCCCACTAAAAACAATTTGATGTTCGTAACAACCTTGTTTATTCAGGCGTATCTCCCTTCTTCACTGGGTTAATAATATGCCATTTGCTGCCCACACGGAGGCATTTTGTTGGTGTTTTGGTGATTTCGAACATGTTTTACTTTCCCCAAAACAATGGATGATCAGCCAAATCCCAAAGGAATATTGTTAGGCTTGTTGGATGCATTTGAATCATCATCTCTTCGCACCAAAGTCATGTTTGTAATGATTGATTTGCAATCAACTGTACAAGTGACTCTGATTCTGATATAAGATGATGATCCAAATGCAGATGGTCCAAAAATCCTTGCCCAAAACAACACAACTCTAAAAATGACTTAAAATGTCTAAAATTCAGTCGCTTTTCTCCATCGCAAGCGCCCAGCAGCCTAAGGCAAGCTGAAACTATGTGCAAGCTGGGTTTGCAGCCATTCTTGGACGAGGCCTAGGGTTGACTCCTCAGTCTGGCAACTGATTTCTCATTTTGTTGGTTGTACATCCCATTGTATCCCATTTTGCTCAGCTATCTCCCTATGGTTGGATGCCAAATCCTCATTTTGGGTGAGAAAATCCATTGTTTTCTTGGTTCTATTTCTTCCAGCCAAAATTTTAACTTGATCTCAATTTCGTCCAACTTCACCATTTTTCCTAGTTTCCCTCGGGTACAAAAGAGATGTGGAAAAACCGTAAGAAAATTATCTACAACTGGTGGGTAAACTCCCTCCGCAGCCGGCTCCAGGCCCTGTTCCCGGGCCGTGACAACGGCGGACGGCGGCTGCAGCAGCTGACGCAGACGGAGGTTGATGCGGATGCCACGCTGGAGGATCCTTGGCGGATGGGATTTTATGATGTGAAAATGAGATTTTGACAGGAAATTCGTGGGATTTTGACGGGGGATTTGATGTGATCGGGACGTTGATAGGATTTAAATTTAAATGGGATTCGATTGGTATTTAAATACCCAACAAAAAATGAGTTTTGAAAGTCATGGGGGACCCAAATTATGATAATTTGTTATGTCATTATGTTCATGTAAAGAGCATGGTGATAAGGTTTACCCTTGTTTTAGGAAACACCCACAGGAGTGGGTCCAAACGTTCTTCATTGAGGATAAAATGGTTGCGGATTGAAATTCACCAGAATCCGTTTATCCCTTCCAACGACCACGAATGTGGGGTGTTTAATGGTGTTTAATGGTGTTTAATATGATGGGGATGGGATTAATCATGTTCTGGGTCCATTGGAACCCTTCTCCTATCTCCATCAGTGTTGACCCCGTCAGAGGGGTTCGATCCAGCCATGGCTCTGCCAGAGCTTACTCGTTTCTCGTCAAATCTCTACATGCCACAGTACTCCAGAAGATATGTATCTGTACATGCAATTTGAATATGTAATTCATGATTGTAATTGTCTCTTTTATATATATACTTTTTTCCTGTATACAAACATAAGCGAGAAATGTCTCCTTATCTCATGTTCCGCGAATCTTCCCCACGTTGGGTCCCCATCATGAACGGCTCCAGGATTGCATGATTGATTGCTGCAGCTCCGGCCGGTGGCCCTAGATAAACCGTTCCCAAGTATTCCCATTTTCACCAGAAATGGATGGTAAACATCATCCCCAAATGGATAAATGGTAGATTTACTTTTTGGTTTAACACGTTGTCGAAGGAAGTTTTGAAGTCAAACTTCCGACAACATGGACAGACGGAAAAGAAGAGGTGGGAAGAGTCAGAGAAGAGAAAGAGTCGGAAGAAAGAAGACGCAGGAGCGTAGAAAAGTCACGATTCCAATGTTTTGTGATTCCGGAGGGTCGAAAAGTAGGAGAACGGCGGGTGGGGAGCCATCTGCGCAGATAAGAGATGAAAAGTTGCACGCCGTTGCGGCACAGGAAGTCAAAAACACTTCAGTGTCGGAGCACTTTTGGAAGTTCAGATGTCGAAAAAGTGCACGCCGCTGTGGCACGAAGATGCGCGAAGCACGTTTCGAAGTCAAAATGATAAAACACACCATTGTTTGAAAAAATGGAAGCTCACGTAGTGTTAAAAACTTGTGGTCTTGGACAATTTTTGGAAGTTGAGATGTGGAAAAAGTGCACGCCGTTGTGGCGCAAAGCGCGCCATTGTCGGAGCACTTTTGGAAGTTGATATGTTGAAAAACTGCAAGGCATTGTCGCGGAAGCGTATTTCCAAGTCAAAATCGTAAAAACACATAAAAACACCACATGACACATGCTCGGACCACTTTTGGAGGTTCGAATGTGGATAAAGTGCGTGCCGTCCGCTTTTGTGGAGCGAAGCACATTTCGAAGTCAAAATGTTAAAAACACGCCAAGTTCGGACCACTTTTGTATCTTCAACCGCACCGCACCACCACACAACAACAACAACAACAACTACAACAACAACTACTACTACTACTACTACAACTACAACTGCTACTACTACTACTACTACTACTCCTACTGCTACTGCTACTGCTACTGCTGCTACTGCTGCTGCTGCTACTACTACTACTACTAC
>Ga0126342_10002782_pt1 | contig 27935 bp, 31 predicted proteins | sample Cyp1metagenome_FD_92528 | JGI IMG/M metagenome (GOLD analysis project Ga0126342, IMG submission 92528) | Coral microbial communities from Lord Howe Island, Old Settlement Bay, Australia - Cyphastrea 1 metagenome | ecosystem: Host-associated > Invertebrates > Cnidaria > Coral ... | reverse complement strand
CTGCGAAGATGCATTTCGCGTGAGGTCAGGGCGCTGATTTCCTGAGAGGGGTTGCGTTTTGGTGCATCAGATCTTCAGGTTTTCTAAGATGATTTTGCGTGACAGGTGCAACACTTCGTATGACCTGGCCTGACTTTTTCGTGGCAGGCACAATACTTTAGACAGATGGAGTGGCGAAATCGCAAAGCGCATTGGCACGAGGCCGTCAGCTCTGCACTACACTTTTCATTTTTGAAGGAAGTCTCGCAGAATTGCTTCTTTTTAGTCTTGAATTGCTGCGTTTTTGATGTTGTCAACTTCAAAAATTGAGGAAGTCTCGCAGAATTGCGATTTTGATGTTGTCAAGTTCAAAAGCTGAGGAAGTCTCGCAGAATAGCTCCATTTTCAAGCTCGCAGATAGACACACATAGAGAGAGAGAGAGAGACAAAGAGATGGATAGATAGACAGACAGATAGACAGATAGATAGCCAACTACACTACGCTACACTACAAATACAACTACAACTACAACTACTTCAACTTCAATGACACTACAACGACAACTGCAACTACAGCTACAGCTACAACTACAACTGCCACTACCACTAATTACACTAATTAAAGCCACAACTACAGCTACAACTACAACTCCAACTGCGCTACAACTAAAAACTACATTACAAATACAGCAACCACGACAAGCACGGCAACTACAACAAGTACAACAACTACAGCAACTACAACTCCAACTTCAGCCTCGGCTTCAATTTGAACTAAACTAAAACCACAACTGCGCTACTACTTCAACTACAGCTGCAACTACAACTACAACTACACTACAACTACAACTACAACCGCAGCTACAACTACAACTTCAACTACGCGGCAACTACAACTACGACTGCAACTTCTGCTTGAACTTCAACTGCCTGTACAACTACAGCTACAGCTACAACTGCAACTGCAACTGCATCTAACAACTAACAGCTGCAACTAGAACTTCAACTTCATCTGCAACTACACTACAACTACATCTACAACTAACACTACAACTTCAACTGCAACTACATCTGCAATTAACACTTCAACTTCAACTTCAACTACAGCTACAGCTACAGCCTACAACTACAACTACAGCTACAACTTCAACTTCAACTTCAACTTCTACAACAACAACAACTACTACTACAACAACAACAACTACTAGGACGATGACGACCACGACGACGACGACGGCGATGACGACGACGACGACGACGACTATACTACTACTACTACTACTGCTACTACTACTACTACTACTGCTACTACTGCTACTACTACTGCTGCTGCTGCTGCTATACTAGTACTACTACTGCTGCTACTACTACTCCTACTACTACTACTACTACTGCTACTACTGCTACTACTGCTACCACCACCCTTAACCGCTCAGATGTTCATCGCTGAGGCTGCAGCACTTTCAGACCTGCAGCCGCCGATCGCACGAGAAAATTATCCGCTGGATCGGGCCACCAGTTTAGCACGTGGCTTTCAATGGACTGGCAGGGGGGGGAAAATGATTCGAAAACCTTGGAAAAACCGATCTTGGGTACAAAACCATGGTTTCTGGTAGATTCGTCTTGAAACTGGCCGACTTCACCATATCCAACGGTTATCAGAATCTCCCAGGGCACGGTATGGGATCTGCTGATACATCCCTAGCAACTGAAGCAGTCTTGGTGAGGCGGCTCAAACTTTGGCAAGGTAGTTTAGCACCTTAGAACAGGGCCGAGCCTCTGACCGGGGAGCGCTTTCGAGGCACAGCTGCGGGCTTGAAATAGCCAGGACTATGGAAATTTCCAGGGGAAAGATAGTCATTATCATAATTAGTAGCTAACATACTAACATACTAGGAATATTTAATAATGGCCTTTATGGCTACTACCAGTAGTACCCGCACGAGGCGGGGCAGAAGTTGTCTTAGGGCTATAGTTATACCACAAGACACTTTTCATCTGTAGAACTTGCTCGCACCGTGCGCCAACCAAGCCCGTGCGTGCGTGCTTTGTACATTGTTGTGACCAAGAATGTGTCCAAGAACGTGATGTGCGCACGACCACGGTGCAATGCCAAGCGACGCTTTGTGATCCAAAGATCACACTTCACCCTTCACGCTGCATTCTTCATATCCCACACTTCACATTAATTTCGCACTGCATCTCAGCTCATCTCATCTGAGCTCTTCTCACCTAATCTCACCTCGTCTCAGCTCTTCTCATCTCTTCTCATCTCATCTCATCTCATTACTTCTCAGGTGTCGTCTAAGTTCTTCTCAACTACTTTCATTTCATCGGAGCACAGCTCAACCCTTCTCATCTCATCGAAGCTCTGCTTGACTCATCTCAGATCTTCTGTGCATCAGAAAACCTTTACTGTCAGACAGAAGCTCTTCTACACAAACGCCCTATACCGTATACCTTGCAAAGAAAAGGTTGTACACGCAGAAACTTCTACAAATATAATTATTGCGCTCATGACCATAGTATATTATATGTAGTGTTTCTGAGTTCAATGCCTAAGGAGATGAATCGCAGCAAATCTCAACTGCAAGTCCTTCGTCGGGAATTCTGACTGTAAGCATGCAAATTCCTTTGTCGTGATAGTTCACGCCAGCCTCATATCTTAAGTAAACAATCACGCAGCCGTACAATGCGATCTGCCACCACAGATTCCAAAACACCCTAAAACTACACACACACACACGAACGCTGTCAAAGCAGCTTGAAGCCACCGTTACACTGCGGCAAAAAAATCACCAGAACGAAACCGCCGCGGACACGAGATGCCCTTCATCGCCGGCTGCTGCTCCAACACCCTCGCAAACGCAAGTCCCATGCAACATTCCTGCGGCCATTACAATGCGTTTTGCAGCGCCACGTGGCACACCTGCATGTATCTACGCACATGGCAACAGCACATGGCAACAGAACATGACAACAATCACGCAGCCGCTACAGTGCGATCTGCAACCGCAGATTCCAAAACGCCTCATAACTACGCACACACGAACGCTGTCAAAGCAGCTGGAGGCCACCGTTACATTGCGGCCAAAAAATCACTTTATTGCCAGCTGCAGCCAGTTTACCCGAAAAAGTGCGGTGTTTCCCGCTCCGGCTTCCTTCCCACCGCAAGTCCCAGGCAACATTCCGTAGCCATTCCACTGCGTTTTACAGTACCACCATTCCATCCTAAGTCACCACTTCTCATTTCTCAAAGTCACCACTTCCCTAAGTCACCACTTCCCCAAGCCACCGCTTCGCTAAGTCACCACTCCCCCAAGTCACCACTTCCCTCAGTCACCACTTCCCTTAGCCACCACTTCCCTAAATCATCATTTCCCTAAGTCGCCACTTCCCCAAGCCACCACTTCCTTTAGGTCACCACTTCCTTTAGTCACCACTTCCCAAAGTCACCACTTCTCTAAGTCACCCCTTGCCAAACTGACACAATAAAAACCATCCGTAACTCGGAAGATTGCTTCCCAACTTCCTTTGATGACCGGTGATTGTGTTATTATCTGGTAATGGCTAACAGAACCATTGAACATTTTTGGCATTTTGTAGATGACCTACGATTTCCATAACCATTTTCCATGGCTATCTTCGTTTGCTGGAGAGTACCGTAACCCTTGCGGCTAGAATCAACTGGCCAGCATCCTTACTTTTCTGGGAGGCCGTGGGCCTGATGTTTACAAATCCCAATGTGATTTCATGTGGCCAAGAAAATTCACCGCACCATTTTTTTTCTAAGGCGTTTTGCTATGGTTTTAGTTGTGGGGATAAACTTTAGGGAAGCCACCCCCTTAAATAATAAGAGCTTCGGTGGTGTCCCCAACAGCCGCAACGTTTTATTTTTACAGATCTTTCTGAAGCGTGCTGCGAAGCCAAGCGCTGCAAACACCTCAGCTGGGTTTCCGCGTTAAATGGCCGCAAATCCTGTTGAACTTGACCTGGCTGTGCACCAAAGCCTCCCAGACCTTCTCCGGAACCTTCTCTGGAACCCTGTTGAACTTGACCTGGCTCTGCACCAAAGCCTCGGAACCTTCTCCGGAACCTTCTCCGGAACCCTGTTGAACCTAACCTGGCTCTGCACCAAAGCCTCCCACACCTTCTCCAGAACCTCATATAAACTTGCTGCATGTTTGCTAAAAACTGCTCATTAGAGTGCTGCTGGGTCGTGCTGCGTCCCAATCATTCTATCCGGTCAAATTGAATCATCATGTTGCCTCACCCATTCCGCGTTTGCAAAGTTCCTGAAGTACTCGCTAGCGTTTGTCTTTTACATTCTTTTACAATATATAGCTATAGAGAGTACCCTGAAATTTGATGGACATTTTGGGGCACAGCCCAAGCGGGCACTCACCGTCACCGGAAGTTTTCGTGGTTCAAGCAGCTTGGCCTACTCCTGTACTTGGAGCGGGCGGCTGGGGACAACCGCCATGGAAGAGGTTTTCGCGCCGGAAGAAGAGCCTCCAGTCCTTCCCAGAACTCTGGAGCTGGAGCGCGACCATTCCTTCGAGGTGGTCTTTCGGCAGATGCAGGCGGGACCACAGCGTGGCGCATGGCACGAGTGATTTCGTAAGGGGAGACCATTGAACGAACATTTTGGAGACAACGATGGAACCCCGACAAATGGTTTTGATTTTCTTCAATTGCAATTTCTTTCCATGGGTTCATGTTTGTTTTCAGATGACTGTGACCAAAACAGCCGCCGTAGATGGAGGCCTTTTTTGGGTGTTCCAGGGCAGCTCTATCCCCAGGTGCTTCATTTGCAGCTCAGACAGCTCCATGAAGCCGCTCTCAGCCGGGCGAGGAAGAAGGTGAAGTCATCACGTACCCAATCTGTGGAGTCGGAGCCGATGGAAAGCCGATGGTTTGTGGATGAGGATGCCTCGGAGCCGGGGAGCTTCAACGATTTGAACAGAAAGAGTTCCGGGGAAGCTTCCGAAGGACACTTTTCGAAAAGAAACTTAAGAAACTGTGTCATGAGCAACAAACCCTGCCAGGTTACCAGGTGAATTTTGCGCGACACTTGGGTTCCAGAATCCATAAGGCCATAATTAATGCCTCAAAGACCTTCGAAATCACCAAAAAACATCAGCAAGACGAGCCAGGAGTTGATTCTGGAGCATTGTCAAGGTCCCTAGCCAGTTCACGACATCGCCGGCCCGGTCTTCCAGGCTCCCTTGACTGTGAACCCGTCCAGTCCGTCGAGGCTCCGAGGATGTTAACGGCTTCAGTTTCTTCCAATTTGAAGCCGACGACCACGATGTCACGGTTGATGAAGCGGGCCAGACGAGCCACCAATAAGATTCAGGAGACATGCTGGGGCTGTATTTTGGTGGTTCTGCTTTCAAGCATGTTAGATGATAGGAACTGTAAAAAGGTATCTAAATGTATAGTTCATCAAACATGGATAAACATGGGGATTGAGTTTCGATTTTGGCCATCTAAATTGGGATATTTAGGGTGTTTGTAGCATACTTGTAGGATTCGAACATATTGGCATACTGCCCCCACATATAGGCAATAATCCCTTCCCCCTAATACTAAACGTCCCCCCTAATAATAAACACCTCAGGTAGTTTTGATTATTAGGGTGTGCTATTTATTTTTAGGGAACACCATTAATAAGTTTAAAACTTTTAAAACCTTAATTATAAAGACTAGTTTGTTCGATTTCAAAATCAATTAAGTTTACTTTTATAACGCAATGAAGATATTGCCAAAAAATTGGATTCGAAGCGGGCCCTATTAATAAAGTTAAAACATTAAGAATAAAAACTAGTTTGTTCGATTTCAAAATCAATTAAATTTCCTTATGTAACGCTATTAAAATATTGCCAAAAATTGGATTTCGAAGCGGACCCTATTAATAAAATTTAAACCTTAATAATAAAAACTAGTTTGTTCGGTTTCGGAGTCGGTTAAATTTCCTTATGTAATAACGCAATTAAAATATTGCCAAAAATTGGTTTTCGAAGCGGGCTCTAATAATAGATTAAAAACATCTAATAGTAAACACCGCGGAGTTAACTAGTTTTTATTATTAGGGGGCGAAACCCACAAATGGCAGCTTTATTTTTAAATTGTTTCCTAAAGGGGATCAATTAAAAGTCAAATTGGCCAACATGAAAATTTCCAAACTGGGAGATGGACCCTAGTTTTTAGTATTTGGGGGACGTTTAGAAATAGGGGGAAAGGATTACAACTGGGCTGGTGCGTTCATTTTTTCCGGCCCCCGCCCTTACATAATCTAAACAAATCATGGTATGAAGATCGCAGTTGACTTTCTACTGTTGTTTGGCCTAAAAGTATGGTAGGTGCCCCAAAGCCCTACGCTTTATCATAATTGACAGCTTTAAATTTGCCCCATTGGGTATAAGGGATACATACATACATGCATACATACATACATACATACATAATCATACATACATGCATGCATGCATACATACATTACATTACATTACGTTACGTTACATTACATTACATTTCATTACATAATCATACATACATAATTTACTCATACATACAGTACATGATTTACTCATACATACATAATCATACATACACACATACACACATACAAACATACACACATACATACATAATCATACATACACACATACACACATACACGCATACACACATACACACATACACACATACATACAAAATCATACATAATCATACAAAATCATACATAATCATACATAATCATACATAATCATACATAATCATACATACATAAATACATACATACATACATACATACATATATACATACATATATACATACATATATACATACATAGATACATACATACATACATACATATATACATACATACATACATACATACATGCATACATACATACATACATACATACATACATATATACATACATACATACATACATACATACATAATCTTACATACATACATAACCGTACATAATCATGCATAATTGTACACAATGGCACATTAACATACATAATCATACATACGTACGTACATATATACATACATACATAATCTTACATACATACGTTACATAACTATACATAATCATGCATAATCATACACAATCACACATACACATACATAATCATACATAATCATACATAATCATACGTACGTACATATACACACATATACACATTTATGGTATACACGGTATACCCCCCATTTTTAGGCAAAGCCACGTGATTGAACAACTGCAGGATAACGTCGAGGCGGATGCTCGGCTTTGATCGGTACGCTATAGCCCTAAATCCATTGGTTGATCATCATATTCCCCAAAAACGTGGTGATATGTTGGGGGGAACAACCACTTTTTGAGACTTTCAGACAATTGACATGTGTGGGTCGAAATTGGGAGCCCACAGATGGAGAATTCATGCCGAAAACGGCCAGAAGTGGTGTTGGTCCCTTGAAGAATTGTCATAAATAAATTGAAAGTTGGGTTATGGTGTTGAGCCATGAACTTGAGCCAAAACATGCCAAAACAGTATTTCAAGCAGCTTCACGGCGTGTCATCCTGGCAGTGCAGGGGCCGGAAACAAATGTCCACTTTGTCCAGCCCTTGTAGTCGATCGATGTGGTCCTTGTGAATTTATACTAGGTCTTCCAACTCCCCGTTTCCAGTGGCGAACCGCCGCCGGTAGCTCCTCCAGTCCAGCCGGTACTCTCACCGGGAAAGGCCCTTGATGAGGTTAGTCCTCTCGCTGGCACGCTCAGGCTGGCATGTGGTGTACAGCCTGGACAAGACCGATATACTGTGGACAGACCGCGCGATGCAATGATTTCTTACCCTTCCGGCATGCTCACTAGCACCATCGATACCCCTTCTCTTCCAGCCTGGGATGTCTGTCCGCCAGACTGCCAGACTTGCATTCGTGAAACACCATCACCTCCAGCCCTTGGAAGAGGCAGTAACCCAAGGTTTGTGTAAGCCACACGAGGTCCAACCAAAATCTGGAGGCGATGGAGGCCCTCCAACTCCAAGGGGCTGGTGTCCACCCTGAGCTTCACCGTCGGCAGCCATCCACATCCAATCACCATTTCTTGGCTTGGGCGGGGTCATAGCGGGTTGAAACGTCATATTGATGTTCAAGCCGGTTTCAGCTGGGCGCAGTCTGGTGTGACTGAGTATCCACGTCCTCAGCCTGTTCAGCACTTCACGGGCAAAAGCCTCTTCAGCATCTTTCATGACCCTTTTCCGGATCTCTTCCATGGCCGCAGCAGCCGGGTCCAAAGGGATGATTTCCCCCCGCTTGGCCTGCCACCAGGAGTCGGACCGGCCGGAGCCCGCAGGAATCTGCGTCACCATCCCTCTTGGCCCTTATTGGCTTACCGGCTTACCGCCACTTCTCCAGATGCTTCACGTTGAACGGCTTGACTCCAGAAAGCATTCACCTGCGGAGGGGTCGTCTCAATCCCCATCTGCTGGTAGGTGTTTTTTGGGCCGTCACTATCGTCGACTGTGGCAAATGCCCCGGAAGCGGCCCAAATAAACCACCAGTCTTTCCTCACCAGCGGCAATGGGTTTATGGCTGTCGCGTCCCGCATCGTCATCTGCTGCCTCCCATCGGACTGTTGACCCCTCTTCAGGTTGACCAGCTTGAGTTCTTTGAGCATTAGCTTCATGTTCACCGCGTCGTCCAGGTTCAGCAGGCCGCCCGAGGTCCAGTCTTTGAAGTCCAGCGTCTTGAACTGTCGAGGCATTGGGCTATTGAGCGAGCTCTGGTATAGAGGCAGATGTTCTTCTACTGTGCTCCTGCTCCTCAAGTTGACGTTCACGTTGAACTTCAGCTATGCTCCGGTCCAAGTCTCATCGGCCGCCTCCTGCTGCCCAGCTCAGCTCGTCGGCGCTGCAGCACCGACATGGCTCGAGGCTTGGGCTCATAACCTTGGGTTATGAATGTGCTGGTTGCAGAGTCCTCCGCTGCAACCTATTTTGACTTGAGCCATAAACTTGAGCCAAAACAGCATATCAAGCAGCTTCACGGCGGACAACCCTACTAGCAACTGGACAGCAAAAAAGTGAAGCTATACACCTTAGTTCAACACAGGTGGTATGAGTAATGGACAACTTCGTGCTGCAGAAAGGAATGTATAGGAACTGACATAGTTCATCATGTTTCTGGATTCCCTGATGGCTTGGGCCTCTGTCTCAGTAACGAAATTTGTTCCGCCACCCTTCTTATCAAGGATGAGGACACCAATGCCTTTCACCTCCGTGACGAGTGGAGCTTTTCCGATGAGCATCTGCAAGCCTTGAAGCGGATGGAGAAACAGATGGGTGCCACCAGGACACAGAGGTCCTCCCACACAAGGAGTCCCCCATGCAGCATGACCAAAGAGATAAAAGAAACAAATCCCTTGGTGAATCATTGGTATACCCCATTCTCAGACAAAGCCACATGTTTCGAAAGGTGCCCCTCAAGAAAAAATCCTGAGATGTCATTCTTGCACTGGCGCGTTGGCTCAAGAATTGGTGAGCTCCATGCATAAATCCCCCAGTAAACGGGTCAATGGTTGGGTTATCTTCCAGTGTCATGCTGATCATGCTGCCTCTGGAGGACCATTTCAGCAGAGCCCTATTTGCGGAAGAAAAGGGTTGCCGCGGTTCCACCGTGCTATGTCATGCATCCAAATGTCACTGGGCGTTCGTTTTGGCGCTTTTCCTTCCGGCCAACAATCCTAATTGATGATTCTCTGTTGACTCCTAGAGGTAGGTCCAAAGCGTTACAGTAGCTCAAAACACAATCATTCAAAAGGTGAAACTGTAGATCGTAATGGGATACAATGAAAGTCGCGCATCACTGTTCCTTTTTTCCCGAGAGCGTCTGAGCGAAGGGTTCTTCTAATAGTGGGGGTCTGTCAAACATATTCACATCTTCACATCCTCACATCTTCACATTTTCTCATCTTCACATCCTCACATCTTCACATCTTTTCATCTTCTCATCTTCGCATCTTCACATCTTCTCATCATCTTCGCATCTGCTCATAGTCTCATCTTCACATCTTCTCATCTTCACATCTTCACATCTTCACATCCTCATCGCATCCTCACATCTTCACATCCTCACATCTTCGCATCTCCTTATCTTCGCATCTTCACATCCTCGCATCCTCAGATCTTCACATCCTCACATCTTCACATCCTCACATCTTCACATCCTCACATCTTCACATCCTCACATCCTCACATCTTCACATCTTCACATTCTCTCTTGCTCTCTTGCCCTCTTGCTCTCTCCTTCTTTTCCATTTCTCTCTTGAAGGCGCGGGGCAGTGCCAACGAGACGGCACGAAACGCAACCCTTTCGCACGAAATGAGGTTCGATCGCCAAAAACTGCGGTAAAATTGCGATTTGCAAAGGGTCCGGCGAACCCTTTCGCACGAAATGAGGTTCGATCTCCAAAAACTGAGGTAGAATTGCGATTTCAGGCGTCCGATTGCACAACCCTTTCGCACGAAATGGGGTTCGATCGCCAAAAACTGCGGTAAAATTGCGATGTGCAAAGCGTCCGGCGAACCTTTTCGTGCGAAATGAGGGTTTTCAATCGCTAACAAGTAAAATTGCGATTTTGATTTGCGCTTGTCCGAGTGCAACCCTTTCGCGCGAAATGAGGTTCGATCGCCAAGAACTGAAATAAAATTGCGATTTGCAAAGGGTCCGGCAAACCCTTTCGCACGAAATGAGGTTCGATCTCCAAAAACTGAAGTAGAATTGCGATTTCAGGCGTCCGATTGCACAACCTTTTGCACGAAATGAGGTTCGATCGCCAAAAACTGCGGTAAAATTGCGATTTGCAAAGGGTCCGGCGAACATTTTCGCACGAAATCTTCAAAAACTGAGGTAAAACTGCGATTTCAAGCGTCCGGCTGCAACTCTTAAGAGGTTCGATCGCGAAAAATTCAGGTAAAATTGCGATTTTGACGCGTCCGGCGTAACTCTTTCGCTTCTGTGTTTAAAAATGTCTGTGTGTAAAAGCTTCTGTGGGTGAAAGCTTCTATGTGTAAAAGCGTCTGTGTGTAAAAGCTTCTGTGTGTAAAAGCTTCTGTGTGTAAAAGCTTCTGTGTGCAAAAGCGTCTGTGTGTAAAAGGTTCTGTGTGTGAAAAACTATACGAAGGATACGATGCACACTATTGTCTTGTACTTGTAATATATTGTCTTGATGCTACTCTTCTCGTCTGCCTATAATACATTTTTAATATATTATCTTGTAATATAGTGTCCCAATACTAACAACAGAAGACCCTGCTCCTCTACGCTCTCGGGCCATCCGTCGTCTAGTTTTTTTTTCCCAACTTGTCGGGGCCCGCCAATGATCCAATCCCCGAAAATTCGCGCGGCCAGGCTAGGATGAGAATGACTTGGGACAGCCTGGCCATTGTGGCCATCTGTTTGGAAATCTCTGTGTCACCCCTATTCCTCTATCGGCTCACCCAGGTGGAGGAGAAAGTGGCGGATGCTGTGGTTTTTGCCGAGATTTTTCTGGTGTCACTGCCTTTTTAACGGTTTAATGACTAGAAAATGGGATGCTGTCTTGTATCAGATGTGCTCACCAAACATGTATCACTATGTATCACTATCCACCATGTTATATCTATCTATATCTATATCTATCTCTATATCTATATCTATATCTGTATCTATATCTATATCTATATATCTATATCTATATCTATATATGCATATATACAAATATGTGTATATATATATTATACATATATACATATGTATACACATTTTATAGACGTGCCATTTGCACGGCATTTCATTTTTCTTTGGGTTGGTTTTGAACCACAAGGACATTATCAGCTGGACATTGACATCATTTTGGGCTTTGGACATTGTGGCATCATTTTTCACTGCGAGCTATGCCAATGATACCCTTTCCTTTTCACTTGCGGACATCGCCAAGGGATACCTCAAATCATGGTTCCTGTTTGATATCACCATGCTGGTTCCTGACCTAGTGGGTGTGGTGCTTGAGTTAGGCGATGGGCCCGTGGGCATCTTTCGTCTCTTGAAAGTACGCCGCATTCTCCGACTGCTTCGTTTCGTTCAGATTCTGAAAGTCATGAAAGTCAGTAGGTTTCTGGGCGGCTTTCGTGCGGCTCAATCCCAAATCCAGGTGGGCATGTGTCCTTTGGCTGTGCCACTTCTCTGTGCAACGTTGGTTCTGATGCTGGCTGCACATGTGCTGGGAAGCATATGGTTTGCCGTGGGTGACACAGAAAAGGGTTGGGTCAGAGCCGAGAATTTGCACACAGCAGTCCTGGGCAGGCAAGTTTCCAGGAGTTTCTTGGGCTTGCTGAACTTGTTTATCACCTGTTTTTGATCTTGTTTTTTTCATTTTCCCATTCGTAAATCCATATAAATCCACCCATTTGGCGAAGCTATATACAGGGAATATGTTTTGATATGTTTTGCATTTTCGTATTTCCCTACCTGTCCGGTGAGGGTTGTTAGATTCTATGTCAGCTGTCCCGCCGCCTCCGCCTCCTTCTCCGCCTCCTCCTCTGCCGGACCTCAACTGCAAGCGCTCGATCGCAGTGTTCCCCGCCGGACCGAACAGCAAGCCCAGGATCAGAGTGAGTAATTCGGTCCGCCGGACCTAAAGTTTTTCCTGCCGGACCTCAACTGCAAGCGCTAGAGCGCAGTGTGTCCCGCCGGACCCGAACAGCAAGCTCAGTAGAAGAGTGTTCCCCGCCGGACCTCAACTGCAAGCGCTCGATCGCAGTGTTACCCGCCGGACCCGAGATAGATAAGGATAGTCATGAGATAGATAGTTGTTTGGTTTTTGCACAAACATCCGTCTTTGACATCTTTTTGCATGATTCGGTTTGTCTGATCAAATATGAGCCAGCAACCGGCGCCAGGGGAATGAAATGAATGGAGAGCTGGGCATCTGTCTCACACAAGATTTCCCTTCAGATAAAACAATGCTGTGAGTCTTGCAATGGGACTTGTAGCATTGTAGCTGAGGGCTTGTACTAGAGCCGGAATTTCACTCCTTCCCTCGACTTCTCTCTTGTCCCCTTCTTGCCCACTTCCGCCACTACAGAGAATGTCAGAGAGAATGCCAGATAGAATGTCTGAATAGATGTCAGATAGAATACCAGAATAGATGTCAGATAGAATGCCAGAATAGATCCCAGAATACATGCCAGATAGAATGCCAGAATAATTAGATGCCAGATAGAATGCCAGAAAGAATGGCAGATAGAATGTCAGAATAGATGTCCGATAGAATGTTAGGTAACATGTCAGAAAATATGTCAACATATAAATGTCAGAAAATATGGTTTGAAATGCCATGATAGGGATCACTCGAAGTAAAGTATTTTTTTTGATACTTTTGATGGCCCCCTTGGATCGCAGTTTTCCAAGGTTTGGAGTGGGCATTGTCCAAATTGCCATCCTCATCCTTGAGAATCAGCGTGGAACTGGAGACTGCTGCCGAGCGCTGGCTGGGCATCATGGGCACCGGCATCTCCATTGTGTCCGGCTCGATCTTCGTGAGTTTCGTCACCAACACCATGGCCAATGTGACTCGGAGCACCATCCGCAACACACAGGCGATAGGGATGGGTTGCAAAGAACTCGGTTTAAAAATGCCACAAGGGGGGGAACATCGGAGATTTTCGGCTCATCTAAGAATTGTCCCCCCAGACTCTGTAGGGGATGTTCACAGTAGCAACCTGTAGTTATGTAGCAACCCTACAGGTGCTGCGGTCGGCGCAAAAGTATTGCCGCTTGCATGGGATCCCTTATTCATATTCCATCCAGATCAAAAGGTACATCGAACGCGAGCGACGCCGCTTTGAATTTGGTAGTCACATGCAACTGCTGCGGGAACTCCCGGATGGGATGGTACGTGAACTCTTTCAAGAGGCTCGCTCTCAGACGCTTCACTACCATGCATTTTTCAAAGATGTGGGTCTGAACAACTATTCCATGGAAGTTGATCTTTGCAGTGAGGCAGTATCTGAGATCTACCTTCTTGCAGGCGACGTCGCTTTTGATGCCAAGAAAAAGGGCCAAGGTATGTATATCATGTCTGATGGCTTGGGTATCTACCAGAGCAGCTTGATGCCAGCATGTATGCCCCGGAGAGAAACAGATGCCAGTGTGAAACCAATGATTAATCATATCCTCCCAGCTTTCTTGAAGATTGACACAGTCACATCCGCGGAACCTATGCCTTCCCAGACCCTCGAGCTTGGCGAGCACATTGCTGAGCCAGCCTTGTGGGTGAAATCTTGGAGGCACCGGGGAAAGTTCCAAGCATTGCTGGACTCCCGTCTGCTGCTGGTGTCAGCAGAGGATCCCTTTTCAGTGCTGCAGGAGCACAGCGAAGAACTGGTGAGTGCCATTGTGTACGCCCGCCTTTTTCTGCATGAGTTGAATAACCCCGATAGAGATTCGCAAGTGACAGACTTACCCATAGTATCCCGGTCATGAGGGGCGCCAGGGTTTCCAACTGGTGTGTTGGAAGTCACAGCCAAATACATTTTCAACATGTTCAATTGAACCAAAACAATTCTTGATTTGTGGCTTTGTTTTGAATTTGGGGACCCAGCTACTTGAAAACCTGTGCCCCAGAGAGTGCGACTTATCCCTTGGTTGCTTTGGATGCATTGTCATCCCTAAGTCTAGCCCAGTGGAGCCGGTGCTCCCAAAATCCGAGGGTCCAGTCGCAGTCTCTCAATTGATCTCAATTGTACAGATCTGTGCAGCAACAGGGATGCCTACACCTGACACTACGCCCACTTGGGGTATCATCCGTTTGGAAGAGTGTTTGACCTACCAAGTGGCGGTAATCCGTTTCGGCCCTTTTTTTTTGGCCCCCAGCTCAACTCCGACTTGGAAAAACATCAGTGGGCGGAGGTGGGCCGCTGGAATCGGCTGGAATCCCCTGAAGCACATTCTGGTTGTGGCATATCCGTTGTTTGCGTTGCATGCCCATTGTTTGTGGATGTTTGTGGCATGTTCTGCAAACGATGATGGTTCGACAAAGGGATTTGTAGGTTGTGTCATGTCCAAGCTGTGTACTGTTATGATCTGTTATGATTGCTTGCAACCTTACGTGATTGAAAAAGGGTGTGCGCAAACAATGTAGTAAGACTATGCATGTGTTCTATTGTTCTAACATGCATGTCACTCTATGATTGTCTAGTTTTTTGCAATTCTTCATTTGCATCATTGCATCATTTTACAGCAGCTTTCAGTCTTTTCATGTGGAGGCTTTCTAAAATAGGGGTACCCCCAAATCATCAATTTTAATAGGGTTTTCCATTATAAACCATCCATTTTGGGGTATCTCCATTGATGGAACCCCATGTAGATTTCGGATATGTCCTACAGCTAGACCCCGTCGATTTCTCGCGTTGCAGGTCGATGGCGAAGGCCTGTGCCCAGCAGGCCTTGCTGCGGCTCACGGACGTGGAGTTAGTGGACTTGGCCGCCAAACGTGTGGAGGCCTAGAGGCGCTATAGGTCAAAGCCAATAGGCTTATGATAAGTAAATAAGAAGACTAATGATTAAATAAATGTGTATATATAATCATATATATATATATATATTATGTATCATCTCTGCTTGATTGAAGATACATGAAGCTTTGCCATGTTTGACACAACAGTGGCTTGTTTTGTCAAATTCCTTCTGCACAACGTTTTTTGGACTGGTTTGAGGGGGGCTGTTTGGACGGTTGACAAGTTGTTCGAAGGATATTATTGATATCTGACAAAAAATATCTGAGATAGGACAGCTGACATTTGACAAGGTGCTACCTAGTATGTTCATGTATGTTCTCCCCTTGGAGACAAGTTAATCAACACCCATCATTTGAGTGCCTTTGAAAATGGGCATCTTAAATTATATAACTGTATAAGCATATGATGGAGAAATGATGATGAACCCATTTGGGACAACTTTTTATGGTGCCAGGTGCAGTGCAAAAGTCTTTAGTACCCACTATGGCCAGTATTTAGCGTTTCGGGCGAATGCCAGCATGATCATGACTGAACCATCATTGTGATTTAGGTTTGCACTTTGGTTGACTTCAGCTGTTGATGCAGTCATTGCAGCTGGTTCTACCCACCTACTGAAAGTCAAGTTGTTGTGGAAATCTGTTTCAACTCCCAAAGTTGCCCTGAGAAAACATTGAAGTGCTGTATTGCTTCCAGATATCGGGCTTAAAACACGCGAGTTGTGCTCTTCCTTGGCTTAGGCAACGGTTTTAGTTACACCATGAGAATCTCGGCCTCAACAGGAATACTGCAATTGAACAGCTATAGCTCGGACGGTCTCTTGCAGCGCCGCGCGGCGAAGCAGTGCGGCCACTGTCTGTTCCTTGCCTAGGTCCATGGCCTAGCCAAATCAGAGTTTCTTCTGATGGCCCGGCTGGTTGTGAACCGTATCAAATGTCCCCTGACCTGCTCAACCAATGCATCTGGAAGACACAAGCGAAGACCCCTGAATTGCATATACACGCCATGCTCCTTGGCTGGCTAAGGTGGGGTTTGAATCAGGGCCTCAGGAAAAAGAGATGAAAGATGTTGCATGGCATCTGAATCGGCCTGAGCAACATTACTGCTGTCGGCTTCTGAGACAAATCAGCCAATGTGCGCATCTGCCAGTTGGTGGAACCATCTAATTGGAAAGGAAAACGAAAATCAGGATCAGCAGCAAAAATAAACACTAGCTCCAAATCACTGACGATCTTTGGTTGGTTCTCCAACTGTTCCGCAGCACACAGCCACTGTAAAACGGACCAAAGCGGACTCAACAAGACTTCCCGGAACTTTTTTGGTTGTTTGTTTACAGCGCACTTGCCACGTCAGTGGAAGGTGGTCTGCAATCATCAGATTGAATGTCAATGACTTCCGTGAATGCTTGCATGCAGATGCTGTGCCGCATTGTCGTGGTCAGTCTGATGGTCCGCAACCTTGAAGTAAAACTGCCGCAGTTGCTCCAGTCTACCTGTCTACCAAAAGTCCGGCTCACGCCGCTGATTCCAGACTGTGATGGCCTTAGCAATTTCACGGTTACGGTTCCATGCCAAAAGCCACTCTTCAAAGGGATCCTCCGCTTGAGAGGTGCGTACATGGGATGGCACCCAGTGGAAGCGAGTGATACCCCTGTCTCAGCCCAAGAGCATCCTGAAGCAACAGCCAGAGGTCATAGTTCTCCACATGAGAAGGAATCCAACCATGTTGTTGTATGTGCTCAGCAATGTGCACATTCGAGAGTGAGTCACTGCAGATGTAGAGGTCATGGGTAGTGGTCCAGCTGGTGGCCTTGACCAGGGCAAAGAGCTCTGCACGATCAATGCTCTGCGTGATGCCGCTCAGGTGTCCCAGGCCCACCATTTCGTCAGAAGTTGCGCTGAGAACTCCACATGACGCAAGATTCAAACAAGGTTGTTCCGCTTGGCAACATGCCCCATCCGTGAACAAATATTGGGGAGCATCATTGAGGGGGAAAAAGTGAAAACAAGAGACAACGTGTGACGCCATGCCGCCAAGTCCTCAATCTTGGGCACCAAGAGGTGATGCGTGACACAATGTGGCAATCGCGCGTTATCTGGAGATCAGCCGGGAAGATAGCCGCAATGATTGAAATCTTGAGCAAATCAACCAGTGAGCACGGTCATCTTCACATTGCCATAGCGCACAGATATGCAGCTTCTCAGGATCATATCGAGCATGTTCACTAGCGCTAACGAAAGCACCCGATTGAAGTGCACTTTCTTTCGGCAGAAGGCGCTTTTAGGCAGAGAGTGTCAAAGTTAGATCCACGCCCACAAGGTCGCACATGGTCTTTGGCTGGCAAGGTGTTGGCACCACACATCCATAAGCAATGCATGGGGCGTTTTCTCGTCCACATTGTCCAAATGCCATTCATGCTGCTCGTGGTCTTGAACTTGTAGTGGATCAGAAATGCTCCAACCGATTTTGTTCAGGCATGTGACGAGCTTGGTGAATGGTCCAGGTAGGAGTCGTCCTTCAAAGGTGATGTGCCGCATCTTCCACATAGGAATCAGATCAGGAGACTTGCGTGATCTTGCGTGCAATTCTCCAGAAGGTTGCCAAAGTGTGTGTGATCTGGTAAAAGCCAGGGTTATTTTTCATGTCACCAGACAAACTAAGTCTGAGCATGGGGTTTGCCCTGCTCCATTGATTCTGATCGCCTTTGTCGCAGCACGCCGCAGTAAGAGCAAATAGCTGTCAGCAATAACACAAGCCGGGGATCCATGTAGCGCTTTGGGCCGAGAGATTTTTGCAGCATTGAAAGCTTCTGTAGCGTTGGTGCCCCCGATCTCTTCAACTTCTGCCACTTGTCTTCTTTTCCTATCCTGGCACCATAGCTCATTGAAGCACCAAGTTCACTGGCATCATAAAAGCATTGGAAGCCCAACTGCTTCATGGCCTTTCGCAGGTCGGTGGTGAGTCCACAAACATAGGTCTTGTCATCATCCATGGTCAGGCCAAATATGTCATTATAAGCAAGCATGGCAAAGTAGCCCCCAGCCAGCAATTGAGCATCCCTATGCAGCATGACTTGATTCAAGTTGTGGTGAGTGGCCAGGACCTGGTATTTGACTTCTTTCCGAACATGGTCGATACTTGCTTTCGGCTCATCACGCAAGTCTTGAAAGATCGAAGACAGTGAACCCTCATACTTGGTCTTCAGGCTTGCTTGTCAATGATCAGCAGTGCCAAGCCTTGTTCACTGATAGACTTTGGTGTCTCCAGAAAGTGCTTGACCATCTGCATAGTGCAGAGCGCATCCCCATGCATGTCAGCTTCAACTTCGGCAAGCTGTAGTTGTGGCACAGGTTCACCTGCTTCATCTTGGAAGGGCTTGGGGTCAAGTCGAAACAAATTGGGATCAAGCTGCATAGTGGCAGATCGCAGCATGGATGCCTCTTTCTTCTGCTTAGGGTTGTTGACTTTGGCTCCATGCTTTGTCTGGGCTGCGGGCAATGTATTGCTGTTGCTCTTCTTCTGTCACCAGGCGAAAATGCGTCCTGGCTTGGATGCAGCTGCCTTCAATGTCGCCCAGGGATTGTTGCTTCTCAGGGCTTGTTGTACTTGACTTTGTCCAACTTTGTCAATGACCATCTGTGCTCTTTCTTGTACATGTTGTTCTGTGGCACCCTTTGTGGTGAGGAGTTGTGCGAGTTGGTCTGCTGCAGATCCCTTGCCATTTGCCATGATGTTGGGAGTCAGTCCCGTTTGGTGCAGGAAAAAGTCATGTAGCTGAACTTCATCATGCGTAGGCAAGTCACATTGGATCTGAAGGTGGTTGGCCATTGTTGAGCAGGGCAGTGGTCCCACAGGTGTACTTGCCGTGTTGTGGAATCGAAGCCCTTTGACTGCAGCTCCCGAAGGGTAAGTCTAAATAGTCAGCGAGGGTCTCAGCAATCATGGTGGCAATTCGTGAGGTGTTCAGAGCAGGGAAGGAAAGTCCATCATGGTGAGTCCATCGCATTCCATCTTGTAGCTTTCCGGCCAGCAAAGCCCAATAAGATGACAAAGATGCTTCCTGGTGAGTTCCGAAAGCTCGGTTGCCAGTCGTTGATGACACCTTGTGGGAGTTGCCCTGAAAGGGTAAAGGGCCAGGGCCGTGGTGGATGTTGCAGATTTGCTCGCAAAGTCCAAGAGCATTTTCATGTTCTGCCAGACCTGTGTGTCCCCAAGTCCAACGGGATCAGGTTGGTCACACGGTAGGCCTGCACCATTGAAATGTTCAGCATTTCGAGCTGTACAATCGTTGATGTGGTGGGCTTGGCTGGAAGCATTGATGTCAGAGTAGAGACAACAGTGCTCCTGGAGATGTCGCATAAATTGTGACAAGATCCATAACACCTGAATTGGTGCTGCGATTTGACCAAGCAGGCAGAGCGGGGATCTTGGGGAGCCCAGAAAGACGTAGTGGAGGGGCACCGTCGAACTTGATTGAAGTCCTTGCTGAGAAAATTCCAAATCCACGTGCCCCTCTCTGCTGAAGTCTCCTCAGTGAAAGTTGGGAGTGTTCGGCACCCACGGGGGCATGCTCGAAGAAGATGGGCCCACGAGTGAAGCATCGTCGGTGCTTTGCTCTGAGTCTGCAACATTCTCATGTCATTGCCATACTGGGGGTCAAAGAAAATTGCCATCTCATGCTCATCCCATTTGAGATCGGCTTCTTGTTCATCAGGCCAAACTGCATCAAATGGCATGATGGAACCCAGGGGTGGTACATGTTGGACATGTCGGCCAAGCCTGAAGAGTCAGTTCAGGTAGATCATCAGGCAGCATGAGGCACCAGAAACGATTGTGACGTACAGCCCATTGTGAGCTCCAAGGTCAAACACAATCTTTTTAAACCTTATTAAACTGCATCTTAGCCACAAAGGAGTCAAGAAGCTCTTGGATGTCCCCAAAGTTGAGCACATTGCCCGCACATTCCAGGGCATTGGTCTGAAGGAGCCATGCACAGCGTAGAACTGCCGGCAAGACCATACCCCTGTGGTCGCTAAGTCCCTGCAGGTCACCCTGTCTCGAATAGGGTTGGCAAGGAAACCCACCGGTGAGAAGAGTGAAGGCAGGGGATTCTTGAATGATCCGTGTGTCATCAACACTTCCTTGGAAAAACTGGGCCTTTGAAGTTTGCTCTCGGGTGGTCACAAGCCAATGCGTTGCACTCAAGAAAAGCAATCGTGTCAATCCCCAGTGGCTGAGCACCGACAGTGAAGCCCCCCATGCCACTACAGACATCATATAGCGCCACTTTGCGAAATGCTTCATGCTCAATCTTTTGAAAACATTGCGCAGATTCGCTAAAGCCAAGGCGCAGCAGAGGCTCATGTGAAAGCAAATCCCACAGGAAGCTCATGCGAAATTGCCAATGAGAAACTTTGAATCGGAGAAAGGCCCTCGCACTCCACAGTGCCACCATCTGTCTGGTGGAGCACACGAGCAACGAGCGAAACTTGTGACCCAGCAGGCAACAGGGGGAGATAAGGATCCATGGTGGTTCAATCTATCCCAACTATCCGCTGACTCGGCCTCGCTACTGGAAGGGGCTGGGCCAAAAGCTAATTGAATAGCTATACGAAATGGTGGCAGTTTTGGAGTGCTCAACAACTGAGTTTTTCACCAGGGCACCATGTTTTGATATGTTTTGCATCCGCAGCTACGTCATAGTGCAGTAATGGATTGGGAAAATGATGTTTGACCTGCAAATATTCCCAACTCAGCTTCGCAAACCATATTGCAAGCATACACCGAGACCCCAAAATCAAGTTTGAAGATGATGCTTTCAACCCCAATCCCAGTGAGCTTATAATATAATGCTTATCTCAAAATATCACCTCTGTAACCATTGGTTTTCTCATGAAACAACTAGGGTAACTCCCGGCCAAGGTGCCCAACTCGCATCGCGCACGCCAAAAGCGCCCTTGTTGGCCAAGTTGTGGCGAGGTACCTGGGGTAAACGTTTACGAGGTGGAAAAACCATGAACATGGGAAAGTATATGGGAATATGATCCACAGATAGTGGTTTCTCCACATCTAAATGTTTACAGGATTTTACCGTAACTAAAACATACTAAAACAATCTTCAGAAAAGGTGGAGAATGATCGTTCACCAATCAGAGATCTGGACCGAAGGTGAGTTGCAGCAAAGAAGTACCTTGACGTTGCACCAGGCCACGGCTGGTGACGGCCGGATGGCAACAATGGCTTGATGGAAAAATGCAGGACATGATGGGTTTGCCATTTTATGTGGATATATATATATATATGATATAATATATATATATATACATACATGATGATATGCTTCAATATGCAGTTCAGCCTGATTTTAGGGGTCATGTTGAAAATTGCTGTCCTGATTTCGAGACGTCATCCCAAATCCAGTTGCATTGGAACCACAAAAAAGTCCTCTGCCAATACAGCATGTACAACTGGGTCCCCTAATGATTTTCAAAGTCTTTCCCTGCCGTACTTTGGATGATGGTTTGCTGCCGCCACTTTGAAGATATGCTGAGCTGGCTCAGTGCTTCGTAATTGGTTTGTGGCACCATTGTAAAATATTGATACATATTGCCATTTCTTTTTAACCCAATCACTGCCTTGAGCTCACCGTCCAACATCCAATTCGTCTCTGCGGCCCCATCCTCCATATGCTCCATGTATGGCATTACAAGGTGCCAACTACCCAGATGAACTTGCCATTTGTGGAGCAGAAATGTTCCAGACCTGGTCTATTTACATAGATCAATATTCTGGTCCCGTAGTCGATCATCATACTTTTCAACAAAATTTTCCCGATCATTTTCCCATCATTTCCCCCCCTCAGTTTCCCATTATTCTCCCATCATTGTCCAATCGATTTTCCTAATAGCAATGACTGGGCCCCCCCATAATCTGATCCCCCCAGGCCTCCGCCCTTCTCTGCTCCGTCCTCCACCTGCACCGGGAACGGGACGGGGACGGGCTGCGTGGAGACTTATGGCACCTGAGTCATCGGGTGGTAGAGGCCCAGGACGCTGGGATGGGAAGGGTGGAAAAAAATCACCAACAATAGGATAGTGATTGGGTTATATGGGTTCTATAGGTATATTTAGGTGTATATAGGTTTACTGTATATAGGTTTATATAGGTTGAATATATAGAATTATTGGGTAATCAAATGGCTTGTTATTAGGTTAAACAATGGATACACAATAGCGTTGTAAATTTAACGTTGCTTTGAGTTATGTTATATACTTGTGTGGTGAATCAACGGTGAGCCATGGGGGTATAGCGTTTTTTTCCAACAGAAGTGGACGAAAAATGGACAATTGATGGGTCACTAGAATAGTGTGGTAAATCCAGTAGAAGAAACAACAATATGGATGCAATAAACATTTTCCTGTCAACACTGGATTAACAAGCCCCAAACGGCTGTTTTATTTGGGGGTTACCAATTAAGTACCATATCAGCACTATTTGAAATGTACCACCGGAATAAATAAACCATGCTGTGTTAATCCAGGGTTGACAACTTGGATAAATATTGGAAAACCCAAAATCTATGAATGGTTGATGTTTATCAATTCAAACCAGCTTTAATGAAAACCCATCTTGAATAGTTGGGGTTGATTTTGGGTCACTAAAACATTGTTGCAATCATGTTGGGTGTTCCAGCATTTATCCAAATGATATTTGGTTGATGGATAAAACCAACAATCATTTCATGTCAAGATATGTTTGAGTGATTCCTGATTGTTTTTGGGGTGGGAGACTGGATGTGACAGTAGGAGTTTGTTTCGACGCCCATTTTTAACATGTTTTAAGGCTTGAATTAACTATTATATCAGGTACAGGATGAACTCTGGGTTATCCCCTGTGGCACTGGGTAGTGAAGGTGATATTTTTTGGGGCCAATACCAAAGTTGTTCCTTGGTCCTGATGTGGCAAATTGCGAAGAGCTGGGGGTTTGAAGTTGTGATTTTTTCAGTTGGTTTCTGGCTGCATGGGGATTTTGTTTGTTTTACACATGAGAACAATGCCATCACATCGGCCTTCATCATCCAATCATTTAGATTTAGACTGCTTTTGCAACGCAGAAACAAATTACCATTCGAGCCTGCTGGTGGGTGGCATATGTGACTTGAGTTTTTCTTATCCCAAGCTATCAGTTTCCCAAGACCTCAGGAGGTTGAACCCGACAAGTGGGGTTCACCACAAGACCGAGTGGGCCAGTGGGTGGAGAGCTGGCATGCTCCTAGTCGTGGGATGATCCCATGCTGTTTTTTTTTCCACGCCCAAGTTTGGAGGTTACAGTATATAGGACAATGATGGGTAATGATGCTTCTATATGCTTCTATAACCCCTACAAAAATAGGATTTACATTATTTTACATCTATGTTTTTGGCCCCTTCAAAAATAGGGCCCTCGTCAAGCTCGAAGCACCAGGAAATGTTGCCTGCCCTTGAGCTGCTGAACGCCCATGCCCTGTGCTATGGTGCAGAGGCGCCGGATGAATGGGTTATGGCCAAATAACATGGAGAGAATGAGGGCTTTAAACGTGTACCGAATATACCTGTACCGTGTATATATATATATATAGACATACTAGTAATAGGAAATATCGGCGTGCCTTTGACATAGCAACCATTACAATAGCAATTTTTGAGAAGAAATGAAGAGTAGCATGGTCTTGTGTGTGTTAATATCACAAAAAATATCCATACCATGGAGGTTTTCCAAAATGTGGGCCCCAAATCATTCAAGTCATAGAATTGGATGATGGGAAAATTTTAACCGGAAAGCCCAACCAATTTGATGGTAAAAACCCATGGGTTTCCTGTAAAATTTCCCAACAAAACCAACCGATACCATGGCTCCAGGTGCCATCGGAAGTTCGAGAGCTTTGTGGCCACCTCGCCAAGGTGGTGATCGGAGGTGGGACATCCGCATAAAAGCTGCGGAAAAAATGGTGATACCTTGGCCAGAATGATAGATGTCATAAATAGATAAATAAATAAATAAATATATATATATATATAAATACATGGATATTGTCACCATTTAGAATGCTAGATGTCATGAAAAAAATCATCTAATCATTGGCTATAATGGCTATAATGCTAAAATGTCACAGCAAAATACCAGAGACCCTTGACTTTGTCAAAGATTCGTCACCTTGACTCATCCAATGGTTTCGATGAACAGTTGTCATTGTGATACGTTCAAGCGCCCGTTTTCACACACACACACACACTTCTGGTCGCAAAACGAAGATTTTTAGGGTGGTTCGACTTGTTCAAACAGCATCGCACATGTCAAAGTTTGGAACCAGCATTTCTCCTGGTGGAACGATTTCTACCATAGTTCAGCCGCCAAAAACCTTTGGGAGGCCGCCCCGCGGTAGCACGATTGGCAGAGGCGCTGCTGGCGCTGGAACGGCTGCAGGTGCCATTGCCACGGCGATCGCAGCAGGCCACGGATCCCGTTGGGAGATCGGCGATAGCAATGACGATATGAATGAGACACCAACATGGATAATTAATATTAATTAATGTCAAGCTAGGATGAATAAACACAAAAGAATTTCCGACTCTGGGATAAGCACAGTAATCCATTATCCTGTCAGCAATAGATTTTCCCGGACAGAAGCACTACCCCCATAATAGGATCAAGCAACACTATATGTTCATATAAGATTCACATATATATATATATATTGCAACTGATGTACTGTCCAGTGGTGAACGGATGCAGCAATTCGGAGCTAGGGCTATCCATATTCCCTATGAACACTTATTATCAATTGGGAAGGCAAGGGGGTACGAATAGAGTTTCCCAGCCACATGATAGTAAGGTCAGGCAACCCCAAAGTTGTGACTTTGCAAACGTGCCTGCTATATTCTGTTGTCGCAAGTAGCTCTTCCTGACGTCTTGATAGTTTATTAAAACGTTCCACCTTATCCCATTCATATCCCACTAATATTACCATTCATAGTCCATTAAAGATGGATAAATCTGGTAAAATCCCAAGTTTTGTCATGGTTTATATCCCATTTATAGTCACTATCCCTATTTTGGTTGGTTATATCCCCATGATGGTTGGTCATTGACCTTAATAAAATCCAATAAACACATAGATCCCATTAGTCTATTCCATCTATGCGCCATAAAAATCATATCCCACTAGAATCCTTTAAACATTGCCATAAAATGAGAAACAAATCATTCACCCCCTCAGCCATCCCCATCAACTTTGCCTTAAAATCCCAGCCAAGCATTGCCCTACAATTCCATAAACATGTCATTAAATCCCCATAAACAATTCCATTCCATAAGCATTGCCTTACAATTCCATAATGAAAATGGCCATTAACATGTCATTAAATCATGTCATTAAACATTCCATTAAATCTCCATAAGCATGCCTACTGCCGCAGTCTGCCGTGCAGCGCCTCTGTTTCGCCTGTGGCGCTGCTCCACGCGGCCTGGCCGCTGCGGTCGCGCGGCTGTGGTGCGCAGGGGCGGAGATGGAGGAACTCTTTCGAAGGCCCCGGACGGTGATTGCAAATGGGATTTCAAATGGGATTTATATATGATTTCTATATATATATATATTTATTTATTTATGGAATAGCAATGGAATATAAATGGGATTTCAATGGGGTTTAATGGGGTTCGAATGGGATTTGATAGGATTTAAAGGTACGTAGATGGAAAATTCATGGGATTTTATATGATTTGATGAGTTTTATGGATTTTTGTTTATGGAATCTGATGGGGTTCATAACCAACCATTACAGGGATATATCCAACATATATGGCCATTCCAAGGCAAACAGATGATTAACCTCTGATGAATACATTAAACCACAAAACTTGGGGAGATACGCACACACACACACATATATATATACATACATTAATCTGTATATGTATATATATATATATACATGTATATGTGTATATATGTATATATGTGTATGTATATATGTATGTAGGAGATGTGTATATGTGTATGTGTGTATATGTGTATGTATACGTATATGTTTATATATATATATATATGTGTGAGTATTTGTACAACAACTGAATACAACTGTTTTCCCCAACAATGGGGGATTTATAACCAACAATGGTAACAATGGGGCACACGCTGAGATATATTGACAATATGATAATTTGGCAGTTTTTCATCGACAAGACTATGACATTTTATGATAGGAAACAGATGAAAAATTCGGACACCTTTGATGGAAAACTGTGAAAACTGTGAAAAACTATTGAACATTGATTTTCGAATTGAACACTTTGCAGTTTTTGCTGGGCCTCGCCAAAAATGATGAAAACCGGCATGCTGCATTTTGATAGGAAAAACAGGTCAAAAAGGCAGAGGTTTTCGACAAAATTGACATCCCCTGCGCCTTTGAAGGATGGCCTTGGCACTAAGAGTTCAACTCTTCTGGTGGCGTCATGGAAAGGCGGAAGAAGATGCGCGGAGGTTTCGGGAGAGGCCAGGGGAAACGAGAGAGGATGGGCAGCAAAGTTTGGGTTTAATTGATGTGATTGGTGGTTTCAATTGATAGGTAATTAACATGGTATTACTGTGTTAATATCCTTATGGCTGGCTCTGAGCTGTGAGCCCGACTGATCTGAAAGTTTGAAGATTGGGTTTGTGCTTTCCTGGAAAAAAATTAGTCCTATCCAAAATCAAGGATACACCGTCCTACAAGGGACCCAGGGTTTATGGAAAGTGCTTATGCTTCGGGGACGGGGGTATGAAGGGGTTGTCCAGTACCTTTTCACGCATTACCCGCTTATCTCTGCTGCAATATACTGACAGTTCTACAATGCTCAATGGGGTGAGCACGAACAAGTTGGAAGCAACAAAATTACCAACATTTTGATGCACTGAAGAACGGTTCGCTCGTTTGCCATAGGCCTGCTGAGGGTTTCTGATGCCACCTTTCCCGGACTTTGTTGAAAGGGAACCCCATTTTTGCGGATGTTGTTTGGCGTTCTGCGACTTGCTGTAGACTGGGCGGGAAAACGAGGTCAATGTTCTTTTTATGTATATATATATGTATATTTATATGTATATATGTATGTATATGTATATATATATATGTGTATATGTATACATGTATATACGTATATATGTACATATGTAGATATGTAGATATGTAGATATGTATATATGTATATGTATATATGTATATGTATATATATATGTTAGAGAGACCTTTCTGTACTATTTGAAAGCTGAAGATTCCTTCTGAATTTCCTTTAAGTTAGAGCTCTAAATTTTAATAAATAAAATAAATATTTATTTTATTTATTTTATTTATTTTCTCAGGAGCTCTAAATTTTAATAAAT
>Ga0126342_10002781_pt1 | contig 27936 bp, 24 predicted proteins | sample Cyp1metagenome_FD_92528 | JGI IMG/M metagenome (GOLD analysis project Ga0126342, IMG submission 92528) | Coral microbial communities from Lord Howe Island, Old Settlement Bay, Australia - Cyphastrea 1 metagenome | ecosystem: Host-associated > Invertebrates > Cnidaria > Coral ... | reverse complement strand
CCTTCGTCACCACTTCCCTTCGTCACCACTTCCCTTCGTCACCACTTCCCTTCGTCACCACCCGTCATTATCACCACCCTTCATCAAAGTCAATTCCACTGCTTCTTATTCTTTTGTTATGTACTGTATTGTTATGTTATGTATTGTTATGTGATCTACCACCCTGCATCATTTCCAGTCGCATAATTCTATTTGTCCGTAACACGGAAGTATTGCTTCCCAACTTCCTTTGATTATATAGTGGGAATATATATATATATATATATATATACATATATACATACATCATATATCATGTATAATTATAATTATAATGCTTATAATCAACCAAAAGTGGATTGAACCAGACAAAACATATGGATATTTCATTGTGAATGACGGATATTACAATGTGGCTATGGGTCAGATTGGGTCAGTCAGTCAGTGAGCACCCAAAATTACTCAAACAAATGATCTAATGCTGGTAAAACAATAATAAACCATCTCCAAGTTCACCAGAAATAGATGGTATTCCCAAATGGATGGTGTATTATCGTTTTACCCACATTAGTCTTGTTCACTATTCACCGCCTAAAATAAACACACTCTGCCGTTCCCACGAGATCAAGCTCTCAGACCCATCGATACTGATACATCCCGTCATCCCCTTTATCAAGCGTTCTGTTTCTACCATCAATGCAGACGTCCCTTGAATACCAGCGGACCGAGTGGTAGACGCTCACTACCGTTATGAGGCTAGGCTTGAGCCTTACACTACAGTACATTGTACATCCATCCTTGGATGCACCCATCCGCGCTTACATTAAACAAACATACAACCATACATCTACACTACATTTCATTATATTAGGTTACATTTCATTCCATAACATTACAGCGCATTGCATGACGTTACATCACATTGCATGACATCACGTTACATTACATACATTACACACAAACACACACACACACACCAATTTGTTTGCATTTCTTGAAAGAAGTAAAAGTTACAGATGCATTTCTGGAACGAGGAGAAAGCTACAGATGCATTTTTGGCAAGATGCCAAGATGCAATATGCAATTTTAAGGGTTACTACAGATGCACCTGTAGATGCAATTTATTAAATTTTATCTGCTGTCTGTCTCTGGCTAGAGTAGCCTCATAACACTACCGAGTCGAGTATAAATCTCCACCATCGTCCATCCCAAACGAATGAGTCATCCGCTCTGTCACTTGCTCTGTATTTTGCCCGCAGTTCCCAATGGTCAGTCTTGAATCCTCACATCATCTCCATTTTGGAAGGGAATCCGATAGCCGTAAATCTTGAGATATATATATATATATATCGGAAAATTCCCAAACAAATCCCACAAACTATTAATTTATGCTAGGTGATTGTTTGCAAATAGACGCCACTATAGTACCAAACTTCCCCATGCTTTCATGGTTCCCCGGAAACTTGGTTGGCAAAATTCACCATAGCTTGCCTGTTTACCTAGGAACGGCCGTTAATTCCAAACTAAATGCTACAGCAACTATTGCATACTATTGCAATGTTCAGTGAAAAAACGTAAACATAGTAAACATCCGAATTCCCTAATAACTCCCAGGTTGCTTACGCTCAAAATCCATCAATAAAATCCCTAATTCCATCGAATTCCAAAAAAAAAACAGATTGAAAATCCATCAAAATCCCATTTCCCACCATATTTCCCATGATTTTCCAGGTGTTTCATCATTTTTTCGAGGTTTGAAATCAGACTTCGGGCTCCCGCACCACGGCACGGCGCCCGAGAGCACCACCATTTGGCGCGCGCCACCAGGGTGGCGTCGTTGCCCAGGATGGCTCCACCCTGGTGCGTTTGATGGATACCATGGGGATATGGATGGGGTAAAAACCCTATGGTTTACCAAATTACCAGATAATGGGATTTAATCCTATGGTTTAAACCATAGTTTCATGGGTTACCATAGTTAACAAATTACCAGAGGGTACCCATCCCATTATCATCCCATTATCATCCCATTATCATCCCATTATCATCCCATTATTCACCATTGTTACCATAGGAAAATGGTGATTTAATGGTTAACAATGGTGAATAATGGGATGATAATGGGATGGGTACCCTCTGGTAATTTTTAACAGTTTGCGAACTTGAAAATGGCCCAGTCGAAATAGTGGATTTTCATGGATGTTCCCATTAAAAGCATGGTGATTTTCCATAGTTATGTAAACGTTTACCAGAGGGTATGATGGGATATGATAGGTTGATGATTAGCAAATTAATGGTCACTAATGGTCCAATGGTTGATGCGATTGGTATTTGTTTTAGTTGATAGTTGATGATTGGATATCAGATCTACATCTGGCATCCATCAAGCGTGATCCTCATCATCATCATCATCATCATCACCATTGTTTGTTGCTGAAAATACAAGTCCGAAAATAGGTGAAGCCACAATCCACCGATGAATCACCATGTTCCTGGAAGGCAAAACGTTGGGCTTACAAGTTATGCCCTCTAGTAAACTAACATAGCTGAGAAAAATGATTCATTTACAGTTGATCGATGATTTTCCAGAGCAAGCTGTTAGTTGTTGTTAGTTTACCAGAGTCCAGAGTCTCCCACACTAACCAACCATTTGAAACACTAACCATTGCACACTAACCAACCTTTTTTTGAGACAACCCATACTAACCATCACTAACCAACCAACCTTTGAAACCACCCCCCAGTGCGCCCACCTCGCCCACCCCAATCATCTTCTCCGAACGCCTCAAAAAAAACTGCCGGACACGCGCTTTTTGCGCCAGGGCCCTTGGACATTCAACACAAAAAAGGATTAGTTCAATCAACAAATACCCTCTGGGAATTTAACATTGCCAGTGAACATGGCCATTAGTTGATTTACAAAAATGGCGATTTTCCATAGCTATGTTAGTTACCATAGGGTATCAACAGAAAATAGAGATTTGACATGTGGGACATGTTGAAAAATGTTTCAAATCAACCAAGAAAAGTGAATTTGATTAGCCAAACAACACTTGAACCAAACATAAATGGAGATATCACATGCGGGATCACATGACATCACCAGGAAAGATGCCTACATGTAACATTACATAACTCAGAGTCAGTGACTTGTTGTCCCCTGGCACGCTACGATACCTATATTCAATCATCCACTTCAAAGTCATTGGATTGGATGAAAAGGGAAAATCTATAGGAACCCCCCATATTTAATCTGGTTGGTGGTATACCTACCCCTCTGAAAAATATGAGTCAAATGGGAGATTTTTATTCCCAACTGAATGGAAAATCATCAAAAATTCCATGGTTCCAGTTACCACCAATCAGATATGAATGGGAATTCTATATATATATATATATCAGTAATTACATACTATTCTATCCCAGTACATCCGCCATATCTATTTACCAGAAAAACCCATGGTTTCCGGTGAAGATTTTCCCAACTTTCACCAATCCAATGAGAAATATCACGACAAAATTCCTGCTGGAGGCAGATGCCGTGAACCCCGTTGCGGGACCCAAGTCTGACATGGCAAATGAAGTTTGGAATAGCTTGGAGATATCCATATTAGCTATATTATATCCATCTTGAATGATATTCATATCAGTTTCATATCAGTTTCATATCAGTTTCATATCAGTTTCATATCAGTTTCATATCAGTTTCATATGAGTTTCATATGAGTTTCATATGAGTTTCATATGAGTTTCATATCCCATCAGCATGCAACGCAGTCCACCTTCCATCCATGTCTCGGCCACCGCACACGGAGACTACAGACAGGGTCGCCACCGAGCCCACTGGAACCTTGAAACCTCTGACCTCAGAAAGAACTCATCCTATCCATGTTCTTAGGGCCTAAGGCAAGGCAATTCACTGGGTTCAATGGAAAAATCCATGGAACATCTACAGAAAACGACAGGATTCTTGGGTTTACATGGGTTTACCACATTTCGAGATTTCTACTTTCCACTTCAACAGGGTTCCAGATCTCCATAACACGCCCTGGTGACCTTCATTTCAGGTGATGTTTCACGAAAGCAAATAAGGAAATAAACTGTGTCCATGATTAATGATTGTGGGTTCATATCTGATATATCTTGCTGGTTAAATGTTGAGTGTAGGTCCAAACTGCATTCTTCTACATATACATATGTATATAAATATATATATATATAAACCCCCATGTACAGCTCGCTAGATGCTTTGCGGCCGACTTTATAGAGAATAGCCTGGTATAAACTGGAATGGCCACATGTTTGGAGTCTATAAAGTGGTGTATGTTAAATCCCCTATATGAATCTTGGTGTTTACTCAACACCTGGGCCACCAAACGTTACAGCTGGCTCCGTAGGATTCACAGGCATCCTGCGCCGAAATTGGAGGTAAAGCCTATCCTCTGGTAATTTGTTATAGTTTGCTATGGAAAATCGCCATGTTTAATAGGTAAATCTTCGATACCCTATGGTAAACTAAGATGACATTGGCTATGTTTTTTCCCCACTTTTCATAGATAAATCAACGAACTAAATGGCCATGTTCAATAGCTATGTCAAATTACCAGATACATCCCATACTACGGCCTTTGATCCCACGGTACCTTCGGAGGTACCGAACACAAGGACAATACTTTTAGCAGGATTTGTCTTGGGTGGTTGCCATACAAACCGGGAGGGTCCTCTAATGTTTATTAGTTGTTCCTCTAAACCAATTCCGGAAATTCTGGATCTTATGATCTTTGTCTTTCAGCAGTTGAATTCCTCAAATGTAAGGGCCTGGTGCTCCAATGCACGACCAATGGAGGTCTCAAAAATCAATCAAGTTTACATTCCCAAATTCATCTGTAGGATTCAATAGTCATTGAGGGAAGTAAAATGTCCCGTTGAAACATCGCCCCCAAACACAGGAAGTCGAAAAATCACCAGTCCCCAGGTCCAGAGGATCGCAGATGTTGGCCATTCTTAGTACTAACCATCAGAGAAATGGCTGATATCCAATTGATATCCCCAGATGTTTGGTGATTTTATCTAGGTTTCTCCCATTTTCTCCCCCTGTTCACCAAAAAATCCCCCATGGTTTCTCAACAAATCTATCCCGGCGTGTTCCAAAAAATGAAAGAAGACTAAGATATCTCCTATCCCTATGTTTCTCATCGCTTTCCCATCCAAGTTCTTCCGGATTATCCTCAAGGGTCCCATCGTTTTCCTCATCAGGCCATAATCTTCTCGTGTTTTGAAATGTGGCGTCACGCCCAATGGGCGGTGGAAAAATAAATCCTACTAGACTAGTAGTAACTTGTGGTAAATTACTGTTCTATCTTTCTGGGGGTTACTGGATGTTACTGGGATTGAACCCAAAGAAAAAACATTCAGATGCCCTTGTTATCCCTTGTTCAATTCTCCAAGTAGTGGATTTCTCTATGGGCAAAAAAAAACACATCACTGAATCCAATGATTTAATCTTCCCATTTATCGATGTTATTCCCAGCGAACTAAACCATCATTTCGTTCTCGGGGATTCACCAAAAATCGGATCTTCCCATACCTCGCAGAGCCATAAGCCGCGCTCTTTGCACAGGCCCTGATCAAACGAAAAACTTCGCGAGGCCCAGATGGAGGAAATGGGGAAACCAGACGCAGATTCACGGGAGAATTCAAGGGGTAGAGAAACGGGCCAAAAATGGAGATACAAAATGATACAAGCCATGCTATCCGAAGTGAGAAAGGATGTAATCTGGATCTCATTGAGAGTAACCCAAATCCGTAGAGAAACGGCCAAAAGTTGAATATAACCTTATTATTTCACCCAGCTTCTGTCCTACAGTGAAAAGGGATATTGATATGGTTTCTATTACCCTCTTGCAGTCAGTTGCATGCATTCCAGCAAACATATGTCAGACCCACAAATGACGAATGAAATATCACAGAACGCCCAGTCCTGGCAAAGAATGTGGGTTCCTCTGAAAAATGTGGTACCTCATTCCCTCCCACACTTTCAAATCTCATGCTCCCAATCTTTTAGCGGCCGTAGGGCCGTAGGGTACCTGAATGGCTGCGAAGTCCCGCGCAGGCACTCCGTAGCAAGGCGCAATAACGATGCCCACCACGTTCTGCGGGCGTGGTGAGGAGTCAGGTGAGGCTCGGAAGAGCCGTGGGTGTCATTTTACCTCCTCCCACATAGGGGTATACCGAATAACCCCCAAATGGGGGGATGGCTCATTCTTGGGTTTACCGCATTACATTCATTACCCAAAACTGGCGCTACTTGACGTATGGCAACGAGAAAGATAAGGCCTCCATGACACATCAAGGAGGTAATGGAAGCCCCCCCCATTTGGATTTACAAATGCAATATACAGTCACCACCATCGATGGTGAGGTCGTTGGGAGGTCGCTGCAGGTAGAATGTTTATTCGGCAGCTTATCTTATTCAGACCTTCATTTGCGGAACAACAAAACGATCTGACAAATTACCCATCAAACATCCACCATTCAACATCAAACATCCACCATTCAACCATCAACATGAAACATCAACCATCAATAAGAAACATCAACCATCAACCATCAACTTACCCTCTGGTAATTTAACGTAGCTATTGGAAATGGCCCAGTCGAAATAGTGGATTTACCCATCATAGCATGGTGATTTTCCATAGTTTTTTGTAGGTTTACCAGAAGGTATACATCCATCAAATCTCAGAACAACATCCATCAACTTCAACGATTCAACCCCAAGCATCAACATCCATCAACATCCATCAACCCACCTTGTCCGCTTCCAAGCTGGTCTGTACCGCCTCCAGCGATACGCCATAGGACTCCAAGTCGCAGTCGATGGGGATGGGCCTTCACGGCTGGTGATGTCTGGCCCGGGAGCCATGTGCCATCGTTCTTTAGGATTTATCGCAAGGAATTGTATTGTTTAATGTGTGTTATAAAGAATATGTGTTTTTACGTTATTCAGTTATTCAGAAAGAATGTATGTTGTTTAGATCTTTTATCAGCGATTGTTGTTATTGCTATTGTTACAAGAAATTCCGATTACATAAAACAAGATGAGAAAAAAACAATAACAAAATTATTTATTAATTCCGATTACATTATGTATCTAGTATAATCAATACAAATTTATTGACTTCTTAGAAATTTGTTATGTTATTATGTGTTGTTTATCTACACTATTCAGTTCTATCCAAAATCTCTGTGAAGTGAATGTGTGAATCATCGATCACCGTGAGAAACCAAATCTTGAGATGCTCCATCAACTGCTACCGCTGGCAGTGAACTCTCAAATCGGTAGCTGCCAAATACCTCGATTAAAGAAAAAAGCAAACAAGGATTTGGACGGCACAGTTCAGGAACTTTATAGTTATGGAGTTATGGATAGTTGTTTTGAGCTTTATTACCCTCTGGTAATTTAACAGTTTGCTATTGAAAATGGCCCAGTCGAAATAGTGGATTTACCCATGAATAGCATGGTGATTTTCCATAGTTACGTAAACGTTTACCAGAGGGTAAATCTTTATCGTCATGGATATTCCCTGGACATCCCTTGACCATCGTCCCCGCTTTGTCACCCTGTCACTCTCTCGACCATGAAGACAACCATCAACCGAAAGATTAAGCTCTGATCAACTAACATAAACTAACATAACTATGGGAAGACACTATTTTAATAGGTAAATTTAATCATCTATAAGTCTATAAACGGTCCATTTTCCGTTAGTTTACCCACTCGGCCCCGACCTGCCAAGGCGGTGGCAGATTGAAAAATGTCGATAGAAGGTCTTTTGCATACAAAGAGTTTCGGAAAACCAATGGGTTTTCTCTAGAAAAATGAACTACGAATGGTGGAAGTTTCCACATCTATGTCAGTTTATCCTAGGGTGAAGCAAAATGACTGTGCATCAAAGTTGTTTCGCGACCCGGAAACACGTCTTGTGTTTTGCTTAAAAGTCTCCCAGTTTAATCTCATGGTCTAAAGACATCTCTGTTCCCAGTATTTCAAGGGCATCACTTTAGGGTTCATCCTCCATCTCTGGACAAACCCGCAGGGATTAATTGGTAGCGGAGCATCATCCCTGTTGACCAATGATTACCAATGATCAATGGTTGATATATTATCATATCAATATTATGGTTAAACCAAATTGCCATATTACCAATGATCAACCATAAGTACTTCGTCAATTAATTAATAATGTTCATCAACCATGAAAAAAAAACAGTATTAATCAAGCCGTGGATGATCATTGGAAATATTGATTCAGAACCATATGTTGACCCATGAATTTCCCTCCGGTAATTTCTTACAGTTTGCGAACTTGAAGCCATGGCCCAGTCGAAATAGTGGATTTACCCATGAATAGCATGGTGATTCTCCAGTTCGTTTGTTGTAAACGTTTACCAGAGAGTACCCAATGATCAAGCATTGTTGACAATGTATCTCCCACGATGCCATGTTGTTCATTGCCAACATTGCCATTTCTCTTCGTTAAACTCATCCAGCAGTTCACGATTCGTTCAGGACTATTAAGGAGCAATGGCATTAATTTGGTTGTAAGTCATGTTTTCCATTCTATTCCAATTACATCCCCCATTGGTGATTGTTGGATCTTCTTGATCATTCATCTATTTTATATTATATAACTGCTTGTGTTAAGGTTAACCATTATTCTACCACAAACAAAAATCGACTGGGTTTTATTTTCACCAACCATTATCAACCGAGTATCCAATTCTGAACCAAACATTAACCCTGATGAACCAAGCGTTATTCATATGGGAGTGGGTCAAACCCAATGATTATCAATTGGAATGGGATGAACATCATGAAAATCCCATCATTGACCAACTACGAATTGGGCTTCACGAAAAATACCAGGCTTAGCCGACCAGCCATATGATGAATCATATGAACCCATGGATAATGTAAAACATATGATCATATCAACCATAACTTGGGTTAACCCGTTATTGATAACACATGATTAACACTGAATACGAACCAAGGTGGGTATGGGTCAAAATTAGGTACCCCAATAATTGGATTGTTAATATTTTAATATTAAACTAGACTAACATCTGTGGTCCCCTAGGTCTTCCATTTTGACCCACATCCAGGTTTTGATTTCATATGAATCCCTAGGGATTACCCATGAAACCGAAATCAAAACGCTGGATCTTGCGGCTTCCCACCTTCCACCGGCGTGCACGATGGCATCAGCACACGCTGCGCCTTAGTGTTGGTCAATCATGGATGGCTACCACTGGGAAGTCAATTGGATTTCTACCCTACCATTGCTGGTTGGTGGTTGAGCCTACCCCTCTGAAAAAACATGAGTCACTTGGGATGATGACATTCCCAATATATGGAAAAATAAAATTCATGTTCCAAACAACCAACCAGATTGATTTGACTGGGAAATATATATATATCTAAAAATGCATTCCCATTGGAATCTAGCATGACTTTTGATGGTGCATATACGCAATGTGAATTGGGCAAATTCAACATGTAAATCCAGTGCCAACTAAAAACTGCGGCTGCATCAGTGGGGGCCTTCAACTCACCAGCATCGCAACAAACCCCGTGAAAGCATCAGAAAGTGGATCAAAGTGGATGATGCTTGGTAAATTTCAAAATCAACCAACTCCAACAACGCTAACCCATCACTATATTAACTCCACCCATAACTGTCAATGTACAAAAAAGACATGGCCAAGGCTACCAGGCAAAAACATGTGGATATAGCCCCAAATGCAGCTGGCTTAGAAATACACTTTTTGGCGAGTACCATGAAGCCAGCTATCACCTTCAGCTAATCCACCGTTCAGCTGCCTCCACGTCTGTCCGAGTTCAGGGAAACCCGAAGACCAATTGCCCTGAATCATCAAACATACAGTGGATGGAAGAAATCCTGCACCAGTTGAGAGGTGGTTTATCCCATTATTCATAGGGTTTCAACAATCCAAGGTAGTGCAGGATTTTTTATTTTTTCCATCCGTCCATCATATGCTGTGCTCAATAGAATCTTGAGCCTGAGTGTTTTGGCTATCATTTGTTTTCCGACTACACCAATCATCAACCACTGGTCAAATCATTGCTTGCCCAAGTCTTTCCATGGATTCGGCCAATCATTGACCATATTCCAACATATTCCAAAAAAATATTTTAAAAAAAATCCAGCACCTAAGGGGTATACCTGGGTTTTATTTATTGAAGGTAGCCTCCATTTGACCATTACTACCCAATGATTCATCACCATTAACCCACTTTTTTGACCCACTATATCCCCATGGTAAAATCACCCGCTCATTGACCATTACCCTCTGGTAAACTAACAGTTTGCTATTGAAAATGGCCATAGAAATAGTGGATTTTCCCATTAAAAATTGTGATGTTCCATGGTTATGTTAGTTTACCAGAGGGTATCACATCTGATCACCATTAAACACAACGGTAAGCCCAATAAACAATAACTGTTATTAAAGCAATAATAAACATCCATACTTTTATGGTTTAACACACCCATTTATTGTAAATTTGTGGATGGATTACTATTGTTTCACTAACACTACTATCTTTAAGCATTATAAACAACGACTATCATTTCTGTCATAGTTAACAACCTTACTATCTTTAAGCATGTTTCTATAACTACTAGCAGAACTATCATTTCTGATGGTTAACCCTTATTGTTAACCCTGGGTAAATTATAATATTTCACTCATCTGAATTAAGGCCATTTGGGGATGATTTCCCTTACTAACCATGATTCCAGTGAGGTCGCAGTGAGGTCGTTATAATTTATGCAGACCCTTTAAACATTGCTGTCCCCCCATATGATTCACATTGACCCGTTGGTCTCCCCACAGGTGAAGGCTGGCACCAAGACATGATGGCAGGGCTCGGACACTCCAAGCGCCTGCGACCATTCATGACCAAACAAACTTCAAGAAAATCCAATGAATATATTATATACTATACAATACATAAATATTATATATATGATATATATATATATGATATATATATATATATGTGTGTGTTATGTGTATATATATAATATCATATCCGCCATTCACAAACTGTCTTTGACACTACAACTAGAAGGTTTTGTTCTCATTAGCCAACATTGGATTCAATTTATGGGCAAAGCCGTTGCAACAGGTGCTGCCACTATGTCTATGGATCATGTTCCATCGAACGGTTGAATTCGAAGATGAGACACGTTGAAGCTTTGAAGCCGAAAGGATTTTTTCCAAGATGAAATGGTAGTAAAATGCAGGAACCCAACATCAGAATCAAACAAGTCTGAAGATTCCAAAGGATACTGGGCATGTGCATACTGGGAGCGAAATCTTCTTCTTGTCATGCTATGCCATTGTCATTTTGACGCAGCTGCTATAACAAGCCACTCCTGACTTGGCTCCAAAAAGACATGTAACACACAGAAGTTGGGGTGTTGCGAGAAAGGCAATTCCTGGTACCGTCTGGTAAACTAACAGTTTGCTATGGAAAATCACCATTTGTCATAGGTAAATCAACTATTTGTATGGCCATTTTCAATAGCTACGTTAAATTACCAGAGGGTCATGTCCTAATTCTGAAAAAACATGTCCCAGCCAGCGCATTTTTCGGCGGCTCCTTCTGGGTTTTCTGACAAGCCCTGACACTCCACAACCCTGAGCGACATGGTCAATAGCCTGTGGTACACGAACTTGGCACACCATTATTACTACATGAAAATCCTGGAACAAACCACATTCAAGTACAAAAATCAATGGAATGTAGTAAATAAGTCCAGGTTTTTAATGTCATTAGTAGTTAAAAGGATTTTTAAGGTTGACGTTGCTGGTGGGATCAACGTAAATCAAGAGGTTCTCGAAAATTCCCCTTCTAGCTGATTTACGTTGATTGACCTGTTAAAAAATGGGGAATTGAGCCATTAAAAATATCACGTCCCATCCTCACAAAATACTCATTGGTTGAAAGTAGTTTCCCTCCTATTGGTTATCGTAATCCCCAATAAATTAGGTAGTTTTTTTTCTCCCAACCAATTAACCCATCAACCGGGCTATTTTTAATGGCTCAATTGACTGCCAGCTGCGGAAAATCTGGATCCATGTGACCTTCATGGCACCGTAAAGCGCTGCAGTGCCGCTTTGGACGGCACAAGCCTCAGGTGGTTTCGGCGTCGAAAACTAACCAGTGATTTGATTATAGGAGGTATGGCCACCAATAAGTGGTTCTTAACAGGGTAGAGAGCACTAGAATGTGAAGGGGTCGAGGTCACTAACAAGATGAAACAAAATAAAGGGTGTATTATGGGGGATCAATCGATGGATTATAGGCTATTGCCAGTATTGCCAATCAAGTGGCACTTGGTAAAACTACTTGGTACCCTCTGGTAAACTAACATAGCTATTGAAAATTGCCATTTATAGTGGATTTACCCATAAAAAATGGTGATTTTCCATGGTTATGTTAGTTTACCGGAGGGTAATTGGTAACCATCTTGGATCTAGAAATCGTCTGTTTCACCATCCAGGTCAGCAGATGGCTGGTAGAGTTGGCGCCAAGAATGGAGGTGAACAACGCCATTGTGGATAAGCACCACTGAAGGAATGGAAAATCTCCAGCAAACGAGGTAACAAAAAATAGTATCAACCAGTTTTGTATAGATTATTTATCATTGTTATACTGTTATACTCTATCAGTTTTGTATCATAATCTATCAACCATAATGATCTATGACAGTATCAATCACTTTGGATCCAGAGGTTTGGCACCAAAAATCTGAAGCACAGAAGTTGGGCACCTTGCATTGCAACTAGTTCTGGTTCAACCAGTTTCCCAAAGTTCCAAAGTGACCTGGTGATTTTTTAGAGTTTGACCCTGAAAAATAACTGTTATGTTTCGTGGAACCTCATCTTCCCGATCTTTTCCACTTGCTAATGGAGCAAGTTGGTTTAGGGTCCACTCTCTTCGCGCCATGGGAAAAGGGCCATACGGCCATACCTCATCTTCCAACCCCCAACTCATGGCAGCGTCTGCTTTAATTTTGGGGAAGCGAATCCCTCCAAAAGGTCAATTGGCTTCCAGGATGTTCTAGGCCCAATTTTTTTTGCCCAACATGCACTTCGATGTCCGGTGGTGATGCAGATTTCTTAGTCACAACATGTGAAATTGTGGTTTGGTCAATGGTTTCAATCCCCGTGAACACTACAAAGGTTTGTGGATGCTTGCGGATATATAGATCATCACCCCATTTTTCAGCATTTTGGAACCACCAACCAGTTCACCAACGACAAAATCATCCCGTTCTTGGCGCTTCATCTCGAGTTTGGGTGGTTTCATACCACTGATGATAGACCATGTGGCTCCAGTGGTTGGGGTACCAGGGGATACCAGGGGTACCCCTTGGGTACCAGGTCGCCGGACCGCTGAGCAGCCGCAAATCTGCGCCAGGTGCTTCTCAAACTGCTTGACCTTAGAGGGATGCAACTGGATCCAACTGGAAGGGGCTCCGAAGCCATGGAGGTTTAGTTCGTTGAGTTCGCTAAGAAAAATCAACCAACTTTTTATGGTGTGTGTGGTATGTGTGCGTTGGTTCATTACGCAGGTTTTTCAAGCAGCAGCCCTAGTTGAAGCAACGAACTTCGCAAAGTCTCTTGTGGGATTGAAATTGGAAAACGATGAAACACGTGGTCTATTCTTAGCATGGATAACTGTTATAACTCTGGGTAAATTCTAATTCACTAACCTGAAATAAGGCCATTTTGGGATGATTCCTCTTATTGACCATGATTCCAGTGAGGTCGCAGTGTTTTCGCTACAATTTACCCAGAATAGCTGTAAAATGTGCAGATTGGTACATTTATGGGTCCAAGTTAGAATCCACAGAAGGTATCAAGTATCACAAAGCACCACTCACAGGATCGTTTAACCCCCGCGAGATTCCAAACTCTTAAATGCCTGATTATGGATAGTTTGCAACTATTTCGATTCGCAGAGTTGCAACTCTAGGAACTGATTCATGGAAATCATCTTCAAAGTGTATCTAATTTCAGCAACTTGTGACTTACTATAATTCCCCCACCATTCTGGGGATTGGGTGGTTAATTACTAGTAAATTATCTAATTTCAGAAATAATCTTGGCATTGGGGATGATTCCAATTAACAAATCATTTACAAATTAGAATTGGAATCATCCCTACAAGTAAGATTGATGATTGGAAATTATCTAGTTAATTGATAGTAATCATCAGAAATGATCCAATTCACCAATCATTTACAAATCTTCAATGATCTTGGATGGATCCAGCCGCGGTCGTTGAAGCCTCAGCGGGGCTGAGGCACCCTGCGTAAGGTCCCTCAACACCTTACATGGGAAGCATGCTGGGAGTCATCATGGCACTTTGTGGATCTTTGTGGCACATCTGACACGGTGTGTCCAAAGAATTAGGGAAATCTAACCGAGTCCCTGCAAAAAGATAGAAAAGTAAGCCGCCACAAGAAATCGTCGGGATTCACAAATCAACCTTTTTGGAGACCCAATGAGATCCATGTAACAAAGATCTGAAAGCTGGTTGAAGCTTTGTGCAAAGCCATGTCTGAGATTGGGTGGTTTCATCCGATGCTAACTTGGGAACACAAAAATCGCCCATTTCATCCAGTTCGGCACCCAAGGCATTTATGAATCCCGGCACAACGCCCCTGGCGACTGTCTCTTTTTTCGAGGACGGCCAGACTCATATAAGCCTGTGCTCAGTGGAGCTGGGTACACACCACTGGTGGATGGCTTTCGCTGTATCTTGTCTGAACATGAACATGTCCATGTGTCCTACCTGCAGCTCTACCAACAACTTCTCAGAGACTGGCACCTTCTGCGAAGTCCAGCGCTTCAAACGCTAGGAAGGGGCTCCACACTAAATGGTGGCTTAGAGCTGGGAAGATCATCGAACCAAATGGGGGTGTGTTTTTCCCGTAAGAAATGCCGTCTACCATGTTTAGTCGAAAAGTCATGTTGAACCCTCTATGTAATGTGGAAAAGCCCCATCCCAAACAGCAGGTTTATGATCGAGTTTCCAACATGAATCAGTTCCGAATGAAAACCTATGAAAAGCCATTGGTCTGTGAAATGCCAAAATACCCTCTGGTAATTTAAGATAGCTATAGAAAATCACCATTTGAAATAGGTAAACCATCTATAAATGGGCCATTTTCCATAGCTTTTTGTAAGTTTACCAGAGGGCAACCAGGGTGAACACCCAGCCTGCTTGTAGATTTCACCGTGCATCCACACCGGCACGACTTGATCTTCCAGGGAAGACATCACGATGCTCGGAACCCCAAAGTTCGCTGCGAAAGCCTTCGTGGGCCACGTGTCCAACAGGTACAGATAGAGGGCAGCGAAGTTGTAGGTCCAAGAAAGGGCCACATCTCCTTGGGAGGATTGGAAATGGTGTCCGCTTCAGAAGTGACGTTTTCCGAAAACGGAAAAAGTTCCAGAAAAAATGAAAACTGGAAAAGATATACAAAACGACAAGCAAATTCCCAATCCACAAAATAAGGAAAGAAAACCATCCCAAAAGAAAGAAATGGAGTCTGGATCTATGACCTACCACTGCACTTTTTTGCACTGAACCAAACCAACAAAGAAGCAGTCCAAGTTTGCTACTCCCAAATCCACCGGTTCATCTTTCAGATCTTTCAGGAACAGGGAAACTGTGCCAGTTGGGGTATCCAGTCTTCAAACATACGGAGACTGATGCCCCCCCTCAGCTAGGCATAGCTCAAAATTGGAGTGCAAATTCAACGACAAATTTGGTCGTTCCTCATCTGGGTGTGTCAGAAGATTTAGGGGGAAAAAAATGCTTCGCTGCAAACAGCACGTTTGCCCGCTTCGGATCCCGCATATCCTTTGACATGCTCAAATCCATGCGTAGGGCTAGCGTTTTTTTACTTTCCAAAACCTAAAAGCCTAAACCCTAAATTAACACCCTAAATTCTGAAAGCCTAAAGTATCCTAAAGTCAAAATGGCTGCGTACAGGCACTGTTTTCATTCATCTTCTGGTGACAAGTATATGATATTGTTTGGGTGTGTTATTTGGGTGTGGGCTAACCGCGTGGAGTTGTGGAGTTTGCAGGGAACAAATTTCATGGTTTTTTGCCGCCTCATTTTCCCACAGCAGGATGGAGCCCATCTCGAACCCTCCAGATTCAGCGGATCATCCACTAATCCACCCATGAAACCGTTGAACGATCGATCATCTTCGTAGCCTACGAACGTTGGGAGTCCATCTTCGATATGGCAGTGGGTCAAGACCTTGTACCCCTAGTGAACCTCAAAATAGCTGGTAAATGGATGTTCATCACCCTAAAAATGGTACTTATAGGTATTGATCCATAGCCATATGTTGAAATTAACTCGCATCAAAGCCACATCTTTCACTGGTGAACCTCCCATGCTGGGTGAAACCATCCATTTTGGGGGGGGGATACTGTAAGTTGCACGCCCGAAATCCCCATAGATCCCCATCCCCGCTTCCATCATCTCAACTCCCACTGGGGGGGAAAAAAATATGATTCACTTACGCAACAGAAATTCTGATAACACCTGATGGTTGATAGTTGGTAATATTCATCAATGTATACACTTATATATATATACCCTACAAGTCGAAGGCTATTAAAACAATAGTCCTTACAAACGACTATTATTTGTCACTTATAGCATCTTATAGCCCCTCCTAGTGGCCCATCAGTGTCATTGCTTCTGGAAACTAAGGTCCGGAGTCCGCAGCTGTTTTGTCAAACCCGTAGACTTAGTGGTGGATAATGATCAGAATATATTATATATATAGTATATACATTAATCTATAATTACAACGGTTGATGATTGATAGTTGGCAATTAATATGTTCTACAGTCCATTTTGGTGAAGGGATTTCCCCTTAAACAACAAGTTTAAAAGACCTGTGTTTTTTCCAGGTCTCGAATGCTGGTGAAGGGATTCCCCAGCATCACACACTGCACGAGGTCGGGTTTTTGGCTGGTCACGAAAGCGGCCACTGAAGAGCCCAGTGACCAACCGAAGACGACAATCTTTTGCTCCTGTGGCCGCGCCACCATCCAAGTTCGATCAAGTTCTCATGTTTTTTGGGTCTCTTAAATATCAATAGTCAGACCAACTGTATAACTATGTATAACTGATAAGTGGAACTCGTAAATGCCAATAGCTACATATCAACATCTGTTAATACTGTATATATAACTTGTCCTGCAGAAAATATGGACAGATCTTTGTCCACATGGGATGATCGATGTTCCTTTCCAAAACCAAACCCATGCGATTGAGAGATATGATCCAACATAAATTCAAACATAAATATGTTTGGTACATCAAATAAAGTATGCAGCAAACATCTATGGCAATGTCAACTTTCAACTTTCTAAATTGTCACCCATTCCTCGTTTTTTGCTGGTTATTATCTATCCAATGCGTACGATGAACATGTTGGAAACCACCTAGCCAATATGGATATCAACCAACCTTACCAACGGAGGCAAAAAGAAGCAACAAACATCGAGATCATCACCAACAACAAGCAACATCGGATGAAATACCCTCTGGTTATTGAACATAGCCATGGAAAATCCATTATCAATGGAGGTTTATAGCTGGGAAAATCATCTATTTCTATGGGCAATTTTCCATGGCTATGTTAAATAACCAGAGGGTACTATGATAAAAAGGGGATCGCCGCGACTCGTTCACTAGCTGGAAAATCAATCATTTTGCGACCCACAACCGATTTGGAAGACCAGCCCATCTCCTTTTTTTGGGCTGACTACCCTCCGGTGTCGTCTGACTATGTCTGACTTGCTGGAAAATCTCTGATTTAAAGATGATTGTCCCATTTTGTACATCAGATACATATATGATATATAATTATAGTTATTATCATCATAGTTACATATAATCATACATATATTATATATGTATACACAGGGGATTTTTCAGCCAGCCACGTTTGATTAGAGGATGTTGCCCAAGGTACCTCTTCAAGCACCCTCCAACCGTCCTTCTTGGCACTGATATGCTGTAGCAAATCCAGAGCATCTGCTTCAGTGCGGCGTTCAGTTGTCCAGCCGCTCCGCGGGGCATATTGAGACCCAGGGAAGGAAAATGAATAGACCTCCAAGGTTTATCAAGGTTTTAGATATCAGGCCACTTTCTTTGGTTCTGAAAACATCTGAAAACAAGGTTCACAAGGCCAGAAAAAAAAGAAACAAATGCAGGCATTCCGATTTATGGCCGGATCTTGATGGTTCCACCCCCTTTCAACTCGTTCAACCTTTCGCCTCCCACTGCTGGTCCTTTGGCAAAAAGTCCAACACTGACTCGACGGTGTCATACATGTTCATGCCGTTGCCGCCAAAGGCCACCACCGGCACCGGGCCCGAGGTCGTTCCCTTTGCAGCGCTGACGCACTGTTCCGCCGCCACGGGTCCATTGCGCCCCGTGAAGTTGAAAACCTTGCAGCTGGCGCCGTAGAGTGAGCCATCGACGTTGGCGTAGTCGTCACCAGGATACACCAAGAAGTGGGCCACGACGTAAATGGCAGGCATCAGCAGCACATAGAAAACCAGCAAACAAATGGGACAGTGCGTCCACCTGAGTACGGAGATCAAAGTTCTATCAAGCCTTTGAACATTATAGGTGTGTATATATATATGTATATATATATGTATATGTGTATATGTGACCAATAAAACCCATGGTGTCTTTACAGGCAGCAAACTATGTATATATATATATATACACATCATTATATATCAGTGAATGAGTACTGTATATACAAATGCCCCTTTTCGCCATCCATTTCGCCGTCCCCACCTGGGAGGTTTACAACAGCAGCAACGGGCCTTCTGCCGACAGTAGGGGACATCATCAGGCTCAGGCTCAGCCATTTGTAAAGGCTGCTCCATGGCCCAAAAAACACACCGTTTTTTTCGTTGCCTAAGGTGCCGCCCGCGCAAGGTGCCGCGCAAGGTGCCCGCGCAAGGTGGCTGAAGGTGCCCAAAAAGCGTTGCAAAGAGAATTCATGGAAATCATCAACGATCACATCATATCTGTATATCTATATGTATATTATATCATATATGTGGAATTTTGTAAATGCATCAACAACTGTAGAGGACGAATATAATAGTCAGTAATATTGCATCCATATCTCACCGTCTCCACTTCACCAAACGAATTTCCAACCAAAATCTTGACCACTGGGATTTCTATTGATGATCTCAGTATTTTCATGGTCAGGAACTTGCTGAGAACACCTTTCAACTTGTTTGGGGCCTTGGGGAAGGGAAGAAAAAACAAGTATGTTACACTCTCCTCCCATTTGAACATAGACCCAGAAAATCACCAATTTTAGTGGAAACTAATCTTCCAAGCCCCAACTCATGGCAGCGTCGAACTGTTCATTTACTGGAGGGTACCCTCTGGTAAACGAGCACAACGAACTGGAAAATAATAGGTAAATCAACTGTAAATGGGCCATTTTCAATAGCAAACTGTTAGTCATTACCAACAGATTTCGACGACCCAGAGCCAGTGCTAGGAACCCAGGTGGCAGGTCTTCATCCCCTTTTTCGACTGCGCGGGTTCCATGACGTGCGGACTTTAACTCGCGCGGGGTCGTCAACTGGGATTGGTGGACCCATCCAGGACAAAGTTAGAAATCCTGCGAACTAAATCGTACAGAAACTGGATTGGCAACTGGGGAGTATCCAATGTTATATAATACAAAGATTGGGGAAGTATATAATCCCAAATCTATCGCGAGCAAATATGAGTTACTAACAGGGTCTATAGAAATATATCTCGGCTCCAATGCTAGCCACTTAATGGGATCTGAAATATAAATCATTGAAAATTGATTTTCGAAACCAAGAATGACCCGGTTCCAAAGTGTAAAACCATGGGGCGGGTCCTGCCCCCTTGCTCCTGGCCATGTTCTAAGTTCGACCGGAGGGTGAAATCTCCAGCGTGGGAGACCCTATGTCAGTGACATGCCCAGATTCAAAAAATGTTTTTCTGGTTGGTGGTATACCTACCCCTCTGAAAAATATGAGTTCCTCAGTTGGGATGATGACATTCCCAATATATGGAAAAAGAAAAAAAATGTTCCAAACCACCAACCACTTTTGTTGTACCCCAAAATCCTTCAGTTTGACACGGTTTATCATCATTTTCCATTGCAAGTTTGGGGTATCCGCCACTTTTGGACAAACAAAAATGTTGCGGAGGGGAAAAAAAGGAAACACGTGGGCATTTCATACAAAACAGGAAACATGTTCATCAGTTGGATTCGATTTTCCCGAAGAGGAATGCAACATGATGGGAAGAAAATTCCTGTTTCAGATAGAAAATGGTAGAATATGAACTTTGAACAACCCGAACGGGGAAATGGTTCTAGATTGGAAATGGGGAATTAGCTGTTCTGATCTGGAGGTTCCTGTATAGATGTTCCTTGAATCATGGTATCGAATTCTCCTCAGGACATTATCACACTGATAATTCAACATTAACAAAATCTACTAGAATAACAATAATAGCAATAGTTGTTATATAAACAATGAAAGTCAGTTTATAGTAATAACAACAATAGTAGTGAATAATGTAAATACTGACAATTAATTTCTACGATGACAACATTCTAATACAACAATAGTTGGTCATATAAACAATGATAGCCAATTTTTACTACAATCATATTGTAGTGTACATGTGTATATGTATATATGTACACATACAATAACAATAGTAGCAATAAGAATAACAACAAACAATGACGATGATGGTTATATAAACCATAATAATCACTGTTTACTCTCATTTAAAAAAAAAAAAATGATTCTTACATTTGATGATATAACTATTACGTATAGTTAGTTAGACATAATCACCAATAGTTAAACAAAATTTTACTAAGAACAATAATATAACATGGTTAAAGATAGCTTCATAGTATATCACTGCTTTTGATGATGATATACAAGAATGAACAACTATTATGATATAAATTGATATAATATGAAATTCCAATGGCTATCATAGCCTTGCAGTATATATATACCAATATTATGACACCAATAGTATATAATATAATGTGATTCAACTTGAATAGCAGCTTGACAGTCAATTATGCAATCATGAATCAATTGTATAATGCGGTTACTATACCGGACGACCACTTAGAATATTAAAAACTATTTGAATCACTTAGAATATTGTTTCTTTAGTTATTTCAATCATTTGGGAACGCAGTTAGAATACCTAGAAAATTAATGCACATAGAAAATCAATGTGGTTGTGCTAAAAAAATGATGATTCCAACCTGAAACTGGCGCTTGATTTCTTCGCCGCTTCAGCTGCTTCCGGAAAACTTTCGTCCTGGAACTTGGACCAAGAACTGGAGCCTGTGTGGTGAAATCTTCCGCAGGTCGTGGCATAAAGCAACATTTGACATGTGATATGGTTGGTTTATTGTGGTTAATAGTGATAAGTGATGGTTGATAGTGGTTAATGATGGGTAATTGTGACTATTAATGGTCAGCCATGGGATATTGAATGGGATATTTATATAATGGGATATTTGCTCAAGAGATATGGGGGGCTCTTCATGGCCTCATGACTTGGATGATGCAAGGGGCGTTCCTTACTGCTGGTCCCAAAAACTGCATGTTTTTGAAGATAAAGATATGGCAGTGTGTTAAAACCTTGTACCCCTGTAGTTCACATCAAAGTAGCTGGTAAATGGATGTTCATCCCCCTAAAAATGGTATGTATAGGTATTGATCCATAGCCATATATGCTAATCATTGCTGCTGGTACTGCACATTCTTCACCACAAGAACCTCAGGAAGAGAGCAAGCAGTCTGTACCGTCCAACCAAAAACTTTAAGGGAGAAAGATTGACGACAACACTTGTGTTCGAAAAGCATTGTTTCCACGGCAAAGCCACCAGATACACATCTGTTTCAACAGCTATGTCAATTCCTTCGAAAACTCACAGAACATATAGTCATATAGCCATACATACTATGTCTTGTCATATTCTATCTGCACCCCACATTTGTTCATATTCTAACTGCCGGGTCTGAGGGAAACCTCAGGATGGTGCCCCCAGTTATGTCTGTTTATAAACCCCGTGAATACTGTAGTTATATCTACTATAAATATCAACCATAGTTAATTCAGCCACTTTTTTCAGGCAACTGAACGCTATCAAACGGGGGCCCATCCCGGAAGGATCTGCACGCTGAAAACACCACAGAGGCCCTTGTCGCACAAGAGACGCAAAACGGATTGGTGCGGAGGAAGTCTATCACAGCCAAGATTCACCATGATCTAACCATGGCTGTACCAGTGAAGAAAATCTGTGAGTTATATAAAATCACCAGTGATATTTCCATCAATTGTGCCCCTGCTTTTGGTGGTTTCAGAGATGTCAATGAAAATAATTCTCAGTGCAAAATAAGAGATGCTTCAAACCACAAAGTTACACGAGGTGAGAATGTTGCTCTTCGTCAAGGATGGCTTGCACAGAGCGGGAAAAAATATTAAAATGAAAAAAATGGTATCAGGCTGGCTAAGACTTCAATGTGGTTGAAATTTGTTTAATTAAAATCAAAAACTCTAGTATCCTCTCATCAACCATCATTGACGATGTGTATATATGTATATTATACATATATATGTATATTATACATATATATATATATATATATTATACATATATATATATTATACATATATGTATAATATATGTATTATATAATTATATATATATACCATATTATATATGTCCTCTGCAAATGGGAGTACAATCCGCAATTCATCATTCCATCAGCCAAGGAGTGTCAACCTCCTCCAAGCAGCAGCATGGTATGTCCCCGTGAAATTCACATTGCATGGAACCCAGTGCAACAGCTAAAGTGTCTTGATAAACAGATTGTGTTCCATACTTGGAAACTTGGAAATGCCGTCTTTCTCAGGGGTTCCACCTCGGACTTCAGTAGGGGTAATGGTATTGTCGCGGTATTTCGATCCTGTGCTGAAGCATGCTCCCCGAAGTCACTGACTCAGACAAATAATTACAACAAGAAAACTATAGGATTGCTCCTGTCAGGAAAACATACTGTGGATGGGCCAGCGAAATCCTGCACCACCAAAAGGATGGTTTTTCAACCCTATAAATAATGGGCATATTTACCATCTATCAACTGGTGATTCGGATTTCGCTGGCCCATCCACAGTATGTTTTCCTGACAGTGGTCCGATCGAAAAAAATACCGTCCGATCTCACAGAAATTTCCAGCAAAGTTCCAGTTGGAATTCCAGAAATTGGGCCATGCAACACGAAGCTCAGATACCTTCCTTTCCATCTGGGGGAGGAAAATTCTTAGCCGCTATAGCCATTGAAGGCCCATCAAATATGCTACCCCCTGGTAATTTCTTGCAGTTTGCTATGGAAAGTCAGAATTTTGGGGAGGAAAATCGGAAAATCATCTATTTTCATGGGCCAACTTCATCCATTCTCCATAGCAAACTGTGAAACTATCATGTTCCAACGGGAAACTCCTCTTAGTAGCTCGAACTGGCTCCCCATTGAATAAAATCGGGAAACTCTACGTAGCTCCAACAGCTCCGAACTGCGCCCCTAACCAGTGGATAGTTTTCCAACAGCTCCGAACTGCTCCCCTAACCAGTGGATAGTTTTCATGAGCAGAGGCTATGTTGCGGCCGCAGATCATCGACTTCAAGGAACATTTACACAACACCAGCATACACCAGCTGCCGCCCCTGTTGGGCAGCTGGGAGTGCTAAGCGCCGGCAGATGCAAAAACAATGGGTGAACTGACTAAAGCTAGTTACAGTAAGCTAGTTACGTGAGAATTAATTTTTAATATTTTTTAGTCATATAGCATCTGAAATGCAGCAGTTCAACGAAAGTTTGAAGTTGATTAGCAAGAAATAAATCTCCAGTTCCCATTATCTCGAGCCAACGCTCGGCGCACCGCCGGCACCGCATCAAGATGGTTTCTGAAAATCCAACGAGGTTTTTCCGGGTACCGGACATCTGTTGTGGCTTCAATATATAAACTTTACTAGGCTTAGCTCATTCCTCTTGGGAGCCCACGGGGCTGGCCCCGGATTTTCATGGAACGAAAGATTGAAAGAGAGATTGTAAGATCCGGCCGCATCATTGGCATCCTGAGCAAAGAAACAGGCCAGTAGGGGATGATGTCGCTCACTTGGTGGAAAAATCCAGTTTTTTTATAGAGTCATTCCAAAATTTCATAGAACAGTGGGAAAAAAACATATTATCACTATATTTTAGCGGGGTTTTACTTTGTTGATCTTAAGTTGGGGATCACTAACTTTCGATGATTCGAAAAGGAACCGAGTCGTTGGTGCGACATCGGCGACATCGCGTGCTATTGCGCTAACCGTCGACTCAGAAAGGTTCGGTCAAACGAAAGATCCAAAAGATCCAAAAGATCCAAAAGTGTTATAGTGGTACCGTAGAATGGTCACAGTGAGGTCACAAGAATTTGCCCAGGTAGAATTGCTGAATAAGTGACCATGATCACTTGACAATGGGATGATGTGGGATGATGTGGGATAGTATATATAATATGAATTAACCATGAACATTTGGGATTACAATAGGGATACCCTCTGACTCTGGTAAACGTTTACGTAACTATGGAAATTTATCATGCTATTCATGGGTAAATCAACTATAAATGGCCATTGTCCATAGCTTTTTGTATGTTTACCAGAGGGTACTGGGGATCAATCATCGTAAACATGTGATTTTTGGGGTGTGGTCATCCATCCCACAATGGGAATCGGTGGAATACATGAAACCTTTTTCAGAACGGATTGATCACCATCCCCTAAGGGCTGGGTATACAATCCAAGTCTTGACTCAGCTTCTTAATCCGTAAATGGCTAGTTTACCAGGTTTACCCTCCGGTAATCAAACAATGCAATGGAAAATCCACTATAAATAGTGGTTGATTGGGAAAAGCGTCTACAAATGGTGGATTTTCTAGCAAGCCATGTTTCATTAGGGCAGTGATTGGGGAACACTGCCCGGTCGCCATCACCCCTCCCCTCCGCATCGGTGTCCCGCTCTTGCAGTCAATCGCAGCATGCCGGAACTTGTGATCATTCCTCCTTCGCGGCAAGTGACATAGCAGCTGGCTGCGGTTCAAAAAAAGTGGTACCATGGGGTACCAGTAGATCCACAACATTGGTTGTTTTTACTAATCACACTCCATCCATTTTCGGGGGTTTGATATATATAGTTTTGACTGGGATGTGAAGGGGCAAGTCCAAGGGACACCTTTGAAAAAAGTTGACTCAAGGCCAAGTGAACCAAAGTGTTCACATAAGGCTAAGGCTTTGCGGGATACAACGACCTTTTATGGGGATACAAAGCAGTTCACCAAGCAATGAAAGCAACACCAATGAAGAATCTGTTGGGATTTGTTTGTTCGCAGGTTTGTCTCAACAATCAGCCAAAAAGTTCTCCTCAAGTACAGTAGCCCAAAAAAGAAAAGTATGTTTCCTGAAATATGCTCAAAGAGGAAGAATTTCCATGGCAGAAAGGCACGTACCTCACAAAAAAAATGAATAATTATAATCATACGCAGCCATCCCAACACAAACAATCATCCAACATTATGTTGGAATATCCAACAATTATATCTGGGATTCGTTCCCATTTTTTCAAAGCAGGACAAGAAAAAGAAACTTGTGAGCAGTGCCCCAAAAGTTTCCGTCATCTCCACACCTGACTGGCTGAGTAGAGGACCCATTACTTGGATAGGCCCGCAATCAACCCATATATCACCAAAATACTCAAGAAACGCCAATCATTTGAGCTTTGTAACATGTGTTTGTATATATCAATGTGGTCAAGCCAATAACAATCCATCCCCTAATCACCTGTTTTTGGGCTGCTATATATAAACCATCCCCAAATGACAGAAGTTTATAACATTGGGTTGCCCACGTTAATAAAATTATACACGCATTATAATGATGATTGTAATAATTAATGGTTTACTCATAATTGATTATAATGGTTTACTAATAATTGATGATTATAATGAGTATCGTTCACAAAGGTTAGCAATGTAAAGCAATGATAAACCATCACCAAAATCACCATACATGGGTGGCATAACCCTCCAATTATGGGTGGTTTATTATTGCTTTACGAACATTAATAGTAATCTTGGATTTGCTTAAGGAACAAAAATAGATCATAAAAAAATGTAACCTATAGATTCCCAAAGTAGTCGATTTCCCATTGGTAAAATAAAATAATCACCTGAAACAAATCCTGAATAATTATGTGTTACTATTTTTTGGTAGTCGATTTTTTGCTCCCATTCACTGATGGGAAATCACTCCGTAAATAACCTTGGCTACTAATATTGAATAATTATAACCATATTAGTTTGGTTGATCCAACTCAGTAACCTAAACTGCGGAAATAACCTTGGTATTATAACCAAATTATAACTCAGTAAGCTCAAACTCTGCGGATTTCCATGGTTTGATCTGCTCCTGAAGCCAAGGCTCCCTCAAGACCTGAGCTGAAGATCCATTTGACCAGTGCTGGGAGAATCATGGGAATATCGTGGGAATATCGTGGGAATATGGAATAATAGTACGAAAATCAGAATTCAATGGATAGGTTTGAAGGAAAGTCTGCAGGAAACTATCGTTGTCACCACCATTTTTAAGGGGTTTAATGGGATAATGAGAATATTTCATGGGATAGAAAACGAACCAACCCGATATGACACTTGGGTCTGTCCGAACATTGGGTAATTATACGGTATACGGCCCAAAACTGCAGTTTCATAGGGAAAATGATCGTTCACCCTCAATTTTGGGTATCCTATGTTCAGATAGATCCGTTTATTGCTAAGAAAATTCAACCTGTCATTTATTGTACATGTGTCGAGGGTTGTTGTACCTGGTATGTGCGGGTATACAAATAGAAATGTTTAAAAGTACGACTTTGACCAGCAAAAGTACGACTTTGAAGAATGATGGGCTGAATGGTTATTATTTAGACATGGGAATGCAGTAAACCCAGTTGCACATACGGATATGTGTACACGTGATTACACGCATTTAAAAGCTGAATGGGGATTTGATTCTCTATGCGTTGTGTCTCATTTGAGCAATCTCAAATTTTCTGCCATCTACGGCTTGGTTGAAGGGGAAATTCCCGTACTGGATCACAAAATTTCCATTTAAATTGTACCATATGTTGATGTTTCCATCAACCAAGAAAGATTTAGGACACCTCTCATTAAACCTCATCATCAACCCGGTTACTATAATGATTAATTTATACGAGAGCAAGGGTAAAACTAGGAATTTGCAGTGCTATGCGGTGCTCTGCAGTGCTATGCGGTGCTCTGCAGTGCTATGCGGTGCTCTGCAGTGCTATGCGATGCTCTGCAGTGCTATGCGGTGCTCTGCAGTGCTGTGCGGTGCTCTGCAGTGCTATGCGGTGCTCTGCAGTGCTGTGCGGTGCTCTGCACTGCTATGCGGTGCTCTGCAGTGCTGTGCGGTGCTCTGCAGTGCTGTGCGGTGCTCTGCAGTGCTATGCAGTGCTCCGCAGTGCTATGCGGTGCTCCGCAGCGCTATGCGGTGCTCTGCAGCGCTATGCGGTGCTCTGCAGCGCTATGCGGTGCTCTGCAGTGCTATGCGGTGCTCTGCAGTGCTATGCGGTGCTCTGCAGTGCTATGCGGTGCTCTGCAGTGCTATGCGGTGCTCTGCAGTGCTATGCGGTG
>Ga0126342_10002780_pt1 | contig 27938 bp, 32 predicted proteins | sample Cyp1metagenome_FD_92528 | JGI IMG/M metagenome (GOLD analysis project Ga0126342, IMG submission 92528) | Coral microbial communities from Lord Howe Island, Old Settlement Bay, Australia - Cyphastrea 1 metagenome | ecosystem: Host-associated > Invertebrates > Cnidaria > Coral ... | reverse complement strand
GGAGGGTGCACATGAACCAATAGAGAGCTACGCGAGACAAAGGACTTCGTGCGCCTTGGTGAGACATTTAGGAGACCTAGTTCGCTCCGACCTTGGTTTGGGATTGAGTACCAAATCTACATTTATTTTTATCCATTGGACCGGTATCGTGCCTCATGGTCAGCAAACATGATCATGGAAAACCCCTCTGTTTGTGGATGATCTCAATACAAACAAACAATTTGACAAAAAAACGTATTCTGAGTGGCAGTTTTTTCTTATACACATGGCAAAAACTTCTATATTTCAAATTTCAAGCCTAAACATAGTCAGCAAAGGCGAGGTTTCAGGCCACATTTCCGATCATTTCTTGTTCCAAAGGAAACCATGACCATTAAATCAGCGCTCTTGGCAAATCATTAACAGTTGCTGGAATTAGTTCAATGAACATGAATTAGAATCATATCAAATTCATCGAATTCACAATAAACACGGGCAAAAACATCTTCAATCCACGTCAAAAATCCTAAAACAGAACTGACCGGTTGGTCCACGGATGGTTGACCGGCTTCGTTCAGGATTCAGCAGCTCAAGGAGATCGGTGCCCACGTGATGCAGCTACGGCTCTTCTCGCCCAACGAGGAGCTGGAGGACATCAGTGGCCCGGTGAAGAGGATGGGTTTGGATGAAACCAAGCAACTTGGGGAAACAAATATGCTGATATAATATACATAATATACAGTGTAAAAGAAATAACGAGGATAAAATTGGGCAGTACTGGATTTTTTTTTCTCCACCAGCAGTCCAACAGTATGATATTTCGGTGACTGGATGGAGAAATTGAACATGAAATTTTTGACAACTGAAAACGTGAGTTCATGCCAAATGTAGTAGCACATTCGCTTTGTTTCGAATGTGCTGTTGTGCAAAATGAACTGGTGACAAACTCGGAAGTTTCATGGCCATGTGTTCCTTTCGCAATCCCCACCCAGGCACAACTGATTTGAAATATCTCATGGTGCCTTACATGCTGGCAGAGGCTGGGGCGCCAAAGCGAAGCGCCAAGGGAGAGTTGGGGTGCTATGTATTCATATCTTAGAAAATGTTTGTGCAGTACAAACAAGTTCCGCATTGCGTACATAATATGTGTATATATATAAATATGGACATTATATACATATATAATTATAACAGTAGAAATTCAAAATTGAGAACAATGACCTACATATGTATATAACTGTATACATACATATATACACACATATACACGCACACACACACAATATATATTGCATATGGTGTTGGCAGTGTATCCCTGCGATATCCCAGGCCCAGGGTCCTCCAGATCCGAACCAAAACCGTGCGCAGGTCGTAGCTGCTAGCCGTGACATGGAGAAGCGCTTGGAGAGCCTGCGCCAAGCGCTCGTCTTCTGGCGCGCCTTGGAGGAGTTTCCGAGTTTCCCAATGGGAAACCATGGGAAAGCCACCGGGAATCGATATTCAGGTGATATATTCCACATAAACGAACCATAACCACAATGGGGATATGAGATATTTTTGGGATATGGAACATTTTCAAAAAATGTGATAGTTGGGTGTGTCTGAACATGGGCTATACCTTCTATCTATGGCCATTTGAGAGGGAAAACTATGAGTAACCAATGCTTCATCAAATGTTGGGGTACCCAATTTTGAGACTTAAATTTGTATATTCCACCATAAATGACCATTGAGGTTCCCACTTTACTGCAGATAGTTGGTTTTGTGTTCCAGGTCATGCCTAATATTGAGCCATACTCAGCTCCTGCACTGCTTAAAGGCCTATTTACAGGAAGTTCTTTTAGTTTGTGTTTTGAATGACTTTGAATGTTATTTTCCTCTGTCAAACCTGAAATGTGCTGGTCAACTCCATTGGTTTTTCAAGTTGAACCACCCTATTATATTTCCAGGAATATCAGGAATTACACGCACCTTTTCCATTTAAACCAATCCATTGGCATGTGGATTTCTAAAAGTCTGAAGGACGCTGACTGAACTTCTTGCAGCCAATGAGGTGCCTTTGCGGCAGACTGCCAAAGACTGCGCGTTGGACATCAAGATGACTACGTGGCCATAGACAGAGAGCAGGTCACATGAGCTCGTTGCCCACTTCGTCCAAGTTGTGTGGAATGATACTGGTTGAAATGGGAATAGATAGCAAGTGATTGACATGTTTCAATTGACATTATGGGAAGCATGAGGTGCTGATCCAGCAGGTCATAGCTTCTTAGAATGGTGCTGAACATCTTCAGGATATTCTTGGATAGGATTGAATGATAGTTTCGGATTTCTTGAAGACAATATTTAAGACACTTTCTTTCATCCGATGTTTCTTACCGTGGGAAGAATTCAGCCATGGCTTCCTCCAGCGCAGGAGCCAACAGATCCCGCATCCAAACGGGAGGAGAAGATTGCGCGATACAAGCGCTGCAAGGAGTTGGATGAGAAAGTGGCCTATCTGTTCCTTGGCATTTCGCTGGCTGCTGCGGTGTTTTTTTTTGGAAAAAAATAAATTGATCTTACCTGGGGTGATGATTCCAAACCCATTCTTGTTTGGGTTGATGGGTTGAAAGTACCAATCAGTTGGTCTCTGCATTGTGGTTGTTGAGATGATACATAGATGGATTTTGCATCATTTTGCAGGACATGAGGATCAGAAAGATGCAAACCTTGGGATTAAAGAAAACAACCTTGGGTATATGGCAGATCATTTGAATAAACGGTTTCTGTGCCACTTTTTTTAAACGTGCGCCCCATGTTCTTTTTTGGCTGTGTTTGTGCAGGTTCAGCAAGAAACGCGAAGATCTGGGAGACGAATATCTCTGGGGGGCAGGGAGCTCCTTCGATGAAGATATGGCCTCCCGGACCGGATCGGGTGGCAGATGCGTCAGTGAAATTCACCTCAAAATTGGATGGGAGAAAGGGAAGAATCAGCAGTTCACCTGTGCGTTTTTCCAAAAAAATTGGTGCTCCTCAATTTCATTGATGATCATCATCTTGCACGTTAAAGTTAAAACTTGTGGGTACCAGACGGTACCTCCACTCATTCCAAGGAAAGAGACTTGATTTTGATGCTGCTGCGGCGTGCTGTGGCCTCGGTAACTCAGCTTCGACTTTGAGGAAGTCACCCAGATTCTGGTGTGGTAAACCCAAAAAACCCAACAAAAAATGTGGTAACCCCAACTTTCACATTTGGTATTGTTTTTAAGGATGTGGTAACCCTGACAAGAAAACATCCCCAATGACTCACCAGAAAAGGGTAGATATCAACCATCAAGCATCGACCCTAAAGGCATCCTTCCCAGTTCCTAGGTGCCCGAGAACATCACCTCAGCGCAACAGGAAATGCCTCTGCTCGAGATGATGATGGCTTCTTGGACGTTCTCTTGAATCTATGGGGATCCAATTTCCCAGGTTCAGGGGACCTAGATCTTAGCCCTGCCATTTTGGAGGGTGCTGGGTAGATCTGGGAATAGGCACGGGCTTTCTGGTCTGGCCTGGTGGGTCAATAACCTATGTTCCAGTTTTTTGGGAACAAAAAGTATATAAAGTTTATATATATAATTATATATATAAATGTGTATATGTATTATATATGTATATGTATTATATATGTATTATATATATACATGATTATATATATATATATGATTATATATATAGTTACATATATATAATATTATATAACACATATACCACACACACATATATATAGATATGTATACATATACACACATATATGTATACATATACACACATATATGTATACATATACATATATGTATACATACATACATACATACATACATACATACATACATACATACATACATACATACATACATACATACATACATATATATATGTATACATATACACACATATATGTATACATATACATATATGTATACATATATATATATATATGTATATGTATACATGTACTTATATGGACACACACATATATATATATATATATATGTATATCTGTATGTATATATATATATGTCTGTTTATCTGTATATACATATGGATATGTACATATGTATCTACATAAAAATATTTGGGCATATACACCATATGTAACTACGCACCTGTATGTGTAGATTGTAAAAATCCTACATACCCAGAGCTATCCCCGAAACTGAACCTCCAGGCACGTGGTGGCCCTGGAGCGGAACCTGTGGAGGTTCGCGAAGTCAGGGAGAAGCCCTACATGGTGCGCATCCAGGACTCAGTGGGATCGGATGCAGCTGGATATTTCCATGGAAAATGGTGAAAAGCGCTATCGACGAAATGGGCCATGGCTTCCATAGCAAGCTGTAGCAAATTAATTACCAGACTAAGCTTGTTTTGTTTCAGCATACTTGGTTGGTGGTAGAGCTTCGTCAGGTGGGAACCTTGGCGATGTTTTTTCTCAGCTGAAACCAGCAAGCCGTTGACAGCATGAGATGATTTGTCCAAGGGGATGTCGCTGATTTCGATGGGAACTTGGTCAGCTTGAGCATCAAACCATACGATTTTATTGCACCCAAACCTGACCATCCTGACCTACCTGACCTATGCGCAGGTTTTTTGGATCTACACCAAGTTGGCGTCATTCCGCCTCTCACATGTTTGCATATAAATATAAATGTATATTTTCCAAATTCTTTTCCGTGATGCCATTTACAACTGGGTTACCACCCCACTAACCAACCAGTTACGATCCGTGGTGTGGTCCTTTCAGTAGATCCCAGGACAGATCGGAACTACAGAGGCTGTACCGAGAGATGGCCCCCTGTCCTGGTCAAGAGTCTTTACACGATGACTCCCAATAAGAGTAGGATGACCTGCGCACATGCCTAATGAATAATAATGAATGAAGAAATCAATAAAGATGTAAATGCATCTGTCTCTCTCCCTCTCTATAGATGCGTACACCTATATAGATGAGTAATGTGGTAAACCCAACAATAAACCATCCCATGGTATAAATGATACCGTGACATAAATGGTCGAATCATGCCAACCTGCGAGGTCTTCAGGTGCCCACATCCCTTGGCCACCATGTCCATCGAAGAAGCTGCGGACCTGGAAATTCAGGAGATGCGTGAGAAGGAGGTGGCATGGAAAGTCCAGTCGGAGGGAGATCCTTCGAACCCTTTGGTGTCATCAAACATGGCTGAAATATTCCCCCAAATAAAGCTCGAGGATTTTCCCATTTAGATGTCTTTCGAAAGGGGATTTCCAATTGCCATGTTTGATTACTGATGGGTGAGGAAGGATTGTTTCCAAAACGTGGATGAAGAGACAATTTGCAGGAACCCGGGTTGATCCACTTTAGTGGATGCCTTCGACTCAGGCAGAACGCATGGTGCGAGAAGCGGAGGAAAGGGCCAAGGATGCCGACCGATGGTCCGGGGCTCGGTTCTTGGGTCAGATTGGGGAGATCCAAGAGCAAACAACGACTTAAAAGATGGGAGATTTAAGCAGCAAAAATACAGGAATGAATGACCAACCACAATTGGGATATGACAGATTTATAAAGATTTATGGGATATGCAACTAACACTGTGATAGCTGGGTGTGTCTGAAAATGGGGGATGCTGACAACATTGCCATGGAGTGAAGTTTTTTTTTGACAGGCCACGGGATTGGGGGTACCCGAGCCGCCAGGTGGGATGGCGACCGCTATGGTGCCAAAGAAGAGTGGGAAGATGAGCAAAGGCTGCTACCGTATCGATGTGGGGAGCACAACACTGGATCTTTACAGCATTTCCATCTATTTACACCTCAACTGCAGCCTCTGACATTTGTTCAGTTGGAATGGGATAATGTGGGTCAGCAGATCCTCAACAATCTCGCCATGGCATTGAAGCTTCAACCATCGATGATCCGCACCGGCAGGCTCTACAAAGATCGAGCCGCTGGATGAAATCAGGTGGAAAAAATGCTAGGCGATGTGCCCAAGCGTTTGTCAGCATCAAAAAGGAACCAAAATATGCGGGTTGGGGTCTTGAACTTGCACAATGTGAGAGAGCGAGAGTTGCAGGGCCCGAAAGTAATTCGACATCATTCGACCATTGTTTCTAGCGGGACCATTGGTCAAACCACTTTGGTAGCCTTTTGCATTTTAACATAACTATCGAAAGTCACCATTATTCATAGGCAAATGACCGAACCAAAAAAGGCCATGTTCCATAGCAAAGTGTAACAAATTGCCAGAGGGTGCAACTGGTGATGTCCCAGTCCCAAGGACTTTGACGAGTTCAAGGACGAGCATCCCTGGGGTTCCGGCAACAAGATGGCGAACATCGGATGAGGGCGACGCCCCCTGGGAGGTGCTGTCAAGCCACGTACAGTGCTGGTGGAAAAAAGGTGCCAAACAGCTTCTGCTGCTTACCAGATGGCTTTGGTATTTATGGTCTAAATTTGGACAGGGAAAGCAGTGACATGGACATAATACTACATAATGCACGAATGAACACCTCCAAAGCTCATATTCTCAATCAAGTCCAATGTGGCATTTGTAGTTGTTACCCTCTGCTTATTTAACATAGCCATGGAACATGGCCCAATTATAGATGGTTTACCTATTAAAAATGGTGATTTTTCCATGGCTATGTTAAATCACCAGATGGTAAGTAATTTGCATCCAAAATCATCCGGCAATGGAACCCCAACCGAGGTTGCCGGCCTTGCCTTCGGTGCATCTTGCGACTTCGAACGCGTGGATGGCAGCACCCTGTCGGCTGAGGCTAGGATTTGACTGAACTTGGAGCTACAAAGGACGTGAGCGCTTCACCAAACCCCGAAATATATACGGCGCCTCGAAAATCCCATAGTTGATTAGTTCATGTTCGAAAAGATCCACTTACTTTTCAATGGGTTTATTCACTTTATTCCCCGCATTGGAGATATTTACCATCCGGTAGTATCCAACTGGTAATGGGGAATCCCAATCTTTGGATGAGAAAACATCCATCGAAGTCTGAGGGTAGGAGCTGTTAAAGCATGTGGTGAACCCAGCAAGTTACTGTACCCGATTTTAAAACGGTTTGCAGTAAGCACGCTAGTTATACATGGGTTAACCGTAGGAAGTGGGGACTTGCTGGCCAGGGTCAAGGGCTTTTCCAGGGGTATAAACAATTTAGGAAGGTTCATGAGGGAGAAATTTTGGCCGTCGTTCAGAGGTTGAAACACGTCCCATTCTGTAGGCTTTTGAACGGCTCAGTCTCCGTAAGATGGATACTTAAATTGTTCCAATCGCAGAATGCTTGCAGACACAATCAGATCTGAACTGCATCTCGGTGCCAGGAGTTTCGCAAGCGCTTTCGCACGGGGCCATTGGGTTTTGGGCCCCAGCTGGGTTTCCAGGGTCTTCCAACTTTCACTGAGAATCCGGAAAGGACACTTGGAACCATGTTCGTTTTCTGGGGGTTTTGAATCAAATGATGACAATCAAAGGGTAAACCACAGTGGCAACATGTAGAAACCACAGCACTGGTAAGCTGCCACACCCACCGTTAAAGCATCGAGGTCCAGGGAGGCCAGTGGTGTTGACCGGACTCCGCCTGGAATCTCGAGAACTGGGGTGGCTGTGATTCTCACAGAATTCTCCCAGAAGTTGACCGTTTTTGTATTCTCCTGGTCAACTTTCATGAAGATCACTGTGTATAACTTCAAACTGCCTTGGCGAATTCTCGATTCATGCTGAATGTGCAGCGTGTGTATACATAAAAACAAGGTTCCAATTTCGATGTCAGGAAATTTCCCAAGATTTTACACTGTGCCGCTGCCATTCGACTTTGGCTTTTTCGCGTGACCGTTCGATGACTTGGCTCAAGGAGTTGCATCGATCCATGGGAAGTATAGAAGAATACTATCACTGCTCATCAAATCGCGAGTACTTCCCAATTACTTTACTAATCAATATTTGTGTTGTTGGTGCAATTCACATTACAATTTACGTTCCTGTTGCGGCTTTCACCACAATCAACGATGTTCGAATCGTAAGGGAAAACCAGCGCCAGTTGTAGAACGAGATGTGTATGTTGGTAGGGCAGATGCATAAGCTGACAAGCGTTCATGCAACAGTTAGATGTTTCATGACGTCATCTGATGTTATGTGGGTGAACAGAACAGACTTGTCCATTGGCAGTGTCAAGACGGCTTGCCATGGAAGTTCTTGGCCATGTGCCTCTGAAGGCTGTGCCAACGGGAGAGCGGCTGTTTCGCCAACAACGATGGGGGCTGCAACCAGAAAGATAAGGATATAGGATTAGTGACACTACAGTCTCTACAGTGATAGAATCCAACTGTTTAAGGGTTTCCACACTTCCAAAGATAGTATAGTAATTTTATGTACGCTTCATACTTGGGTTTGCCGCATTTTTGTTGCAGCCACGGCACCAGGTAGCTGAAGGCGATTCCATTCGCATTGCGCAAGTCACCGATGTCCCGCACGAGCAATGGGCAGGGGGTTTGGTGGATTTGTGCTGAGAAAGTTGAGATTGGATCTCTGATTGCTACATGAGGGTGAAGAACACATATTACATTTTGTGTCTTCATGGCCTTCATGGCCTTCAAACTGCAAAGCGCACTTTTTTTTCGGGGTTCAAAATGGAACGAATCCATGCTGCGCCAATGGTGCGCTGCACTTGTAAGAACCAACGTAAATTCTTGAACGGTCACGGCCCATGACAGCAGCTGGTTGCTGGGACCCCCCAGTCCTATAACTTGGGCGTGTTCCCAGTTTGAATGCAGGCCACATGAAAATGCAATCAGTAGCCGGGCCCATCTGCCAGTTCATCCAGTTCAGGTTCCCAAAAGATTCCAACTTTTAGTGGCACCCCGGCACCCCCCGACATTAATGATTCTTGGATTCGGGCCCATCAACAGCATTTTAATTCCATCCCACCAACATTACACACAACCCAAACGAACCCCTAGTGCAGCATGTCAATACATTGACTCTACTCATTTTGGGGGAAGAATGTCTCGGCTGCTTGATTGGTGGAGGGGGCCATTTCAGTAGCAGATGACATCACCATTTGGGGGGGTACCCCCAAATTAACTATGATTCCGAGATTGACCTTATCCAATATCATATCAAGTATATCAGTGTATATCACATATCCACATCATATCATATCCACATTGTATCCCCGGGAGGCAACCATCAATCATCATTTATCAATTCTGATGCCATCCCCCCTGTGAGGTCCATCGATTTCCAAGCACCTGCAGCTTTTGGACCAATGGCTGTGGCCAGCGGGTGGACCTGGAGACCTACAGAGCTGGTGGTGAGATCGAGCTGTTGGAAGCTGTGCTACGATCCTTGTTGCTGTATGGCTTGGCCTTCCATTTGGGGAGATAAAGAAGGGGTTTTAAGCTGCAACAAAAAGAGGTTTTAGGACTAGGTATTGGGGATATTTTTTCTCCATCATTGGGATTATTGGGATTTCAACATAAAAAGTTGCAGTTTGCGATCAAACATTGCCATTTCATCAGAAAAAACAGTGATACTACGGAACATGCCCCAACAAACGGCAACATGCGGATGGTTCGAAGTTTGAGACACTGAGAACCTAGTGGAGCCTCTCTCATGAGTCTTCTTGATGTCGCCTCAGACTAGAGGTTCATGATTCCAGTACTCGGGGGTATGATATGTGAACTGAGGAATACACCAAGTTTCGTTAGAACAGGCATGAAAACATGGTCTAGAATTTTGTGACCCCCAAAAAGATAGACAAGAAGAAAGTATCATAATTTTAGTAGGATGATCCTCTTTCAATGTTTTTTTTTGGTTGCTATATCAGAGTTTTGGGGGTGTACCTCCCCAATGTGCCCAGGACGCGTCTCCCCACACTTTGTGGTCTTCACAGGGGACATCCTCGACGGCAGGCGCTGAAGTTGAGTGCCTTCCGATGCGAAAAGAGGGGTACCCTTCATTCTAACAAGTCAAATGATGATTATATAATAAATGATTGACATGCCTACTTAAATCTGTACCTCTCATTTTTTCCGACATCATGAGGAACCAGGCATGCAACATCAGAAAATCACTTCGGGGTTTTGAGGAATATCTTTGGACGGCAGGCCCTTCAAGCAGATGGGCGATACCGACTGGAAATCTTCGATGATGGCATTGCTAGAGCCTCTCCACCAAAGAGGGTTTCTAGGATTTTTGACAGCTTCGCGATGACCCCTTCCTCCCCCCAGGAGATGTTCGATGGCTTCTTGTGGCCTTGAACAAAGCTCTTTCCCAGATAAATCGTTTGAAAGCGCCAGCCTCCCATGTCCAAGTGAAAACTTCTTGAGTCCATCAGTTTCCGACCCATCCGCCCCCATCCCCCCTAAACGCCTGCGAGGCTTCCCTGGACCTTCGTCCCCGGCAACCACGACGACGACGATGCACCATGGAGTCGCTCAGAGCTGCTGGAGATCTTTCAGCTGCCTGGCTGTGTGGCGAAGGGCGCCAAAAGCTTCGACCACTGCGTGACGCTGGGAGCTGGTGAAGGTGCACCACGGAGACGGGGCGAACATCGTAACCAGGGTGTTTTTCATAGGTCCAAATATGTTGAAACATAGCTAACCCACCAAACAAAAGGATAGAAACAAATGGAAACCCGGAAATTAAATGTGAGGGAAACATCGCCATGTAACATGCTTGAATCTTGAACATCTTTATACTTATCTTCAGGCGAACATCTTCATATTACCCTTTCAGTTTCCTCCAGGAATTGGGCTTGCATGATAGTTGCAGGATGTTGCAGGGCGGGTTGACAACATGTTACAGTAGCACACGGTTCCAGGGATTAATAAAAAGGCACCAAATCACAAAACTGGTTGGTTTCAAGTGATCTTTAATTTGCCAATATTTTTTTCGGGCAGATTGAACCACCACCCAGCGAATCTTGAAAGATCCCCCCCGGCATTCTGTGAACTTGCGCTAGGACCTGATTGCAACTCTATACGTTTGTGGTTCTTTGACGCTTGGCGTTTCCGCATGAAGCGGCTTCATGAGGCTCAGGTAGCTGTAGCAGCTTTTGATGGAAATGGATTCAGATCTGGATCCCTGATGGTCCATGCTCATGGCAGAAATTACAGGAGAGACTTAGTTTCTTTTAATGAAGTGTATGCCAGACGCCTGGTATGGGTTGGAATGTATGGGTTTGTGTCAAATTAAGGGCTCCAAAACCAGCTGTGGCCGTGGAAGCGGTGTTTTTCTCTCGGCCTCCACCCATCCCCTCAGGATTCAGGAGGCAACAATCCAGATCCCCAGATTCGCCACTCGGTGCTCCAACTTGTCAGAGGGCCCCCTTGAAACACGTCCAAAAGTCGTTCCAGACACTGGCCACCAATAATTTTAATTCCGTGATTCAAATTGATTCAAGATATGATATCTGTTTTCTTTTTATTTTCCTCTTGGTTGGTTTTGTGCCATGATCTCTTGTTTATAGCACCCCGATGAAAGATCGAAAAGTCCTGAAGAATGAGGTAACTATCACCTTAAAAACACCTGGAACAACTTTTTGGCACCTTTTTGCGGGCCGAGTGCAAGGGTAGGACACCCCGACCGCCCGAGGCTACGACACCTTTGCGCCCAGCACGGTGGCGAGCTTCCAGCGCTTGTCGCGCGAGCCCACGCCGCCCATGGGCCTGGCGTATTTCCACATTCCGCAGCTGGGCTCATGGTCTGATGGTGAACTCCCGTTTCAAGTGAGCCATGAAAAATACTCCAGTTGATGGTTATTATAAAGGATTATGCTACCTGGGTTAATGGGCATTCTTACTTAATGGGCATTCTTATAACTTATATCATCTTATATCCATAGTAGGGAAACCTATCAACCAACTGTATAGTATACTGAGATGAGATAGGAGTGTTGTTCATGGCTCAAATGAAACATTCTCAATTTGTGCGGCAAAGGCAGAGGGGAGTTTGAGGAACAACAGTGGGGATGTCTACCAAGCTTAGTAGGGATATTCCATGGTTTTTGCGAATGATATAACCAAGCATTAAAACATTAAAACATAAAAACATCGCAAATTATGACCTATTGGGCTTGAATCATCGAAGCATGGGGGTTGTAGCAATGAATAATGGATGTGGGTTTCTCAAATTCATGCCGAGCTCACAGGATCTATCGCACTTTTTCCATGGGAAACATGAGGTTTCAAACCCTTGGATTTTTGGGTGACCTATTTTCAGACAAACCCACATTTGGGTGGCCATGAAATGCTTGGATCCGTGTCAAGTTGGGTGACTTACAACGACTTCATTTAGCTGACCAAGCCTCAACTAAACGATGCTTCAAAACTATAGGGAAGCCCAAATTCGGTGTGGCTTGGGGCTTGGGGCTTGGGGATTGGGAATGATAGTTCAGGTCTGACGATAACAAGGGCTCCAGTTTTTCAGCATGTTAGTGGAAGGTTTTGGCTGCCGAACCCCTGAGATTTTGACCCAGATTCTCCCAGCTTCCGCAGAGGGAATTCTCGGGATTTGTAAGAAATCCTCTGAGGTTGCCAGAATATGGAGATTTGACCCCTGTGCATGGCACCCAGGGTCTCTTCGAAGCGGCTTTGCAGGTGCTTGGGTCGTCGGCCTGGCAAACAGGGATGATTAAACCAATGAACCGTTTCTGTAGTATTTAAGCATGCCTAAACTACCAAGCTTGGGTTTCTTGGGTTTTCTTATCATTTACAAATTTCACCCACGCACACACATTTATATCATATATGCATCTATGTATAGAGCGCATAAAATATATTAAAATATATTTATACACACTTGTTGTGCCTATACATGCATTTTTTTTTGCGATATTTGTACATATCCATCTATCTGTCTGTCTGTCTGTCTGTCTGTCTATATCTATATATATATATATATCTATATCTTTATCTATATCTATATATACACATATATACACATCCATCTATCTATCTATATCTATATATATATATGTATATCAACATCTATATATCCACTGTATATATCCACATGCATATATATATATATACATATATATATGTACACGTATGTATTACACGCGTAATACACGATAAATTCTCATTTTTCCGGTGATATCTCCCGGTGAGGCTGGCATGGTGCCTCGGCCCTGGTGCTGGATGCCCAGCCTGGTGCGGTTGCTGGGCAAGGACCGCGTGGTGGGCAGCTCCAAGCTGAACAGCGGCCACCCGCACGCAGCGTAGGTTTCCACCTTGGAAACCATCAAAACATAGGGATCCAACCCCTTTACCCTCTGGAAAACATACAAAAAACTATGGAAAATCACTATTTTTAATGGGGAAATCCACTATAAATGGCCATTTTCAATAGCTATGTTAAATTACCAGAGGGTAATTCATTGGAACGTGGGGATTTCAAACAACCAGAATTTGGGGATAGTGAAATTGGAATTTGGGGTTCACTCAATGCCATAAACAAGTACCATTTGGGAATTCCTTTTTCTCATGGTAATATTCGGGATGGGCTTGTTGTTGGGTTTAATACACTTTGCTTTCAGCCTAGGAAACCGATTTCTGGGTGATGCGGCAAACTCATACACTGTACACCATCGCCATTTTTTTCTACCCAGAAATGGATTATATAAATAAACCATCCCCGATTCCACGTTTATGGATTCGGCATATGCCACATTACCCAAACCATCCCAGAACCTGTTCCTTTGTGAAGATCCAATCATGGCCGACAAATGGATGTTTAGTTGTTTAGGCCCCAAAAAAGAGCCTGCAACTATTGACCCATCCCGCCCTTAGACATCCAGACATCCCTAGATCCTCGTGGCTTAAGATTCTCTGTTGGTGCCATGCAATCCCCCTCCAGAGGTGTTTTTCGGTGTCAAGCCTGGATTGACAAAGCCTGGATCAAAAACCAGGGGTTACCCCGGTTACCCCGGTTACCCCCAAATAGTGATGTTATTTGCGAGGAAAATCAATGAACATAGTTGACATAGTACACCCAATGATCAGCCCAAGGTCTCTTCGACGCTTTCGTGGAGTCGCAAACTGTCAGGGCCACCTTTTGTGGCCACGACCACTCCAGTGATGTGCTGGCCTCAGGGGGATCGTCATTGCATTCTTTGGCTCACAGGAACAATATACATGCACACATGCAAAGAAGAGAGATAGGTATCCTCTTGTAAATTTGTTGGACTTTGTGTCATTCCATTCCATCTCGGCCAGCTTTGTCCGCACCAAAATTGCACATGCTGAGGCCATCTTCTTGCGCGATGGGCTGTTCCTTTGCTACGGCCGTGTCCCGCGCTGAACGATGGGAATCCATGGGAATGGGCGGATTTTGTAGGAAACTCCATGGTTTTAAGGAGAAGATGTAGGGTTAAACCTGTTGAAAAAGAAAACACCGAAAGCAAACCATTGACTTGAGTGGTCAGTGTTCATCCTTTTTTCCTAGCGCCAAATTGCAAATTGCAACACTAAAGCTGATATTACACACACGCACACCTATGTATATATATATATACATAACACCGCTGAATGACACGAGGAAATGGTGTTTGTTAAACCACTACCTGCAATTGAGGTCAATCAATTTGGAGGATTGACAAACAAGGGCCGCTGGTTCCTTGCAATGATTGGCCCCTTCTATTTTGCATCAGATTGATATCGATGGGGTTATGTCTACCCACAACTTCTTTTGCTGGAACTTCCCAGGGGGTTTGGCAAGTTTTAGCCACACTTTTCGGTACTACGGGCGCATCTCTCTACTATGAGTCATTTGCAACCTACCTGTCATTTGCAATCTACCTTGGCCATGGACAATTCTCCACTTAAAGATTAGGATGCACGCTCCTTTTTTGTGGCAGGTTCGATCACCAGATGCTTCTTGGGGGTGCAGTTGTTGGGCTGCAAATGGTTATAACCATGCTAAAAAACTATAAACACGCACCTTGGGATATTGTAACGATAATATCTGTGACTAACTGGGAGTAGTATAAGTATGGTCTAGCCTAGTCTAGTATAGTATAGTTGTAACTATAACTATAGCATATTATAGTATAGTACAAGTCCCACATTCGCAGGGCTTCCCCCCGTGTTTTTTTCCGAGGTCAGTGGCACTACGCCTCCCAGCGATTGGGAAGGCAGCGCGCCGCTGCCCTTTGAGCCGGGCATTCGCATAGTTGGGTCCCCAGCCTTGGGTATGACTTTTCTGGCTTTTCGGGGTTCATATGTGTATATATATATAATATTTACATCACGTGAATATGTGTATTATGCATGATGCTTATGTTGTCATTTGCTCACTGTGGTCATTTGCTGAGGTCGAGTATGCTTCTTGTGGCGATGGACCACGTCTCACCACCTGGATCGAGACCCAAAGTGGTGAAGATTCGGGAAGCCGCTTCGTGCTGGACGTAGAAACAGGGCCTGGGATCTCCACTGGCATATCCATTTGCCGAACCCACTGGAGAGCCAATTGGAGCTATTAAGTTACTATCTTTCCGAGTTGCCTGATTGGATTGTTGGAGTTGGATATGGCCTCCATCATTTGAGGAAGTGCGCTCAGCATTTTTTTGAAATATTTGGAATTTGGGCTTGGGAAGAAAGACACACACACACAGGTTTACCAATCTGGTTGGGCTTTTGGGGTTTGTCTAAGAAGGGCTGCGAAGATATAGTGCATTCAAAGCCATTCTGGCTGCCAAGAGCTTGGTTTGGAAGTCACTTTCTCTCTGGAATCTGGAGATGGTGTTTTTGTTCTTAATAAATCATCATGTCATTATTAATTAAGATTAATGTAGATTAATTGTCAATTAACCATTCATCTCAGGAATCACTTAATATTACCATCTGGTTATTTAACATAGCCATGGGAAATGATCCAAAGAATAGATGGTTTACCTATTAAAAATGGATAAAATGGTGGATCTTTCCATGACTATGTTAGTCATAACCAGAGGGTACCAACTACAGCGATGCGCGACATGTCAGCCCCGCGCAGCTTCGGCTCAGCGGGATCGGGTTTGGTTCGAGTCGTTTTTCCGTCGACTGGTAGGGCACCCGAGCGCGAAGAAGAGGCCGCTGCGAGCCCCCTGTTGTGGTTGCTGATCTACTGGAGATGGCAGTTGGACATTGTAAAACTGGTTGGGTCATGTTGGGTCACTAAGCCACTAAGATCCACTAAGCCACTAAGCGAACCACGAACTGAACCAGGGGTAGCTGGGTAGCCCAAGTTTTTTAAGATGAAGATCCATTGAGGTCAGCCGACAGCCAGGTCATGGCGGCAGCAGGGATGTGTGCCTCGTCTACGCAGCTGGCAAGGGGAAGCTGGGAAAGAACAATTGGAACTTCAGTCTGCAAAAAGATTAGCTAGTTATCGAAGATTTCTTGAAGGATATGGAATGGGCTACCCTTTGGGCAGAAAACAGCTCAGATTCAGAACATGTTTGCACGCAGTTGGCCACTGGGTTTTCTCATGACGGACCACGACGAGGAACTCGATTTTCAGGAGACCAAGACACACCAAATGTCTGCCCTTCAAATGGGCAGATTTCATCGGCAATTTCTGGAAATGATCGACATGCTGGAGAATGATTGATACTGTGTAGGGTAGGTCAAACCTCATTGATGTGGCTACAGCTCAACCATCCAATATGCTCGACACAGGGATGGGCTCCAGGAAATGACTCACCCGGTGCAACATGGCAATGGAGCATTCCCGATTCAGATCTCCCGGTTTGATTCCTATCACAAAATCGTCTGGAGTCTGGTTGGTGGTTTCATGCATGTGATTTTCCATCCCTAGAAACGGAATGATGATTTCAATGGACTCCTCATATATCTGGGATGGGTCGATAAACCACCAAGCAAAAAATTAGTTGATCACAGCATTGACTGAAGGATGTCGAAGGTAAATCTTACCTTCATCATACCCTCCGGCAACCTTACCCTTACCTGACCATGTACACTCCCATATTTGTATCCATATCTTTCTTCCGTTTGATTTTTCTGAGATATTGTTAAATCCAGTTGACTCACCTCATTGTTACATCCAAATTCAGCAATTCCTCGAAATGGTTACAGTAAATCCAATTTTTTCAGGTTCAAATCCCACAAATTTTCCATGGTCCCCCCTTAGGCGCCTCCGGGGGCGCCTGTGGCGCCGGGGAAACCACCGTGACGGGTGAACGATGGGAAGTGGTGGGCAAAGGTCGGGTTTTCTGCAGCGGTCAGTTGGGAGATTTGTGGAGACTTCTATGGGATTTCTATGGGGAATTGACTCGCAGCATGGGCAAGTTTTGCTTCCTCTGGCTTCCATGTCTTTTTTTTAAATAAATAGATACAATAAAATAAATATGTACATAAATATATAAATAAATAGATAGATAAATAAATAAATATATAAATATATATATACATTTACCTGCTTTTATACCTTTTCCTTCTTCTGTCAACATGGCAGTGTGAGGAGATTGTACCATAGCGGCAGGTGATCTGGAACATTTGATTCTTCCCGAAATGCCTTAATCACCACCATCTCATTGTCAGCGATCAAAAAAATGCACAGGTTTTAATCAACCAAAGAGGACATATTTCATGATTTTCATGGGATTTTCTGGGGTTCTTAGAATTTATCAAGTATCTAGGGTATCATGTTCGAGCAGTGGCTTAGCATCAACCCCTGTTGGTTGATCATCTTGTTGGGGGATTCATGAATCATCATCCATGAAATAGGAATCCATTCTTAACCAACCGGTTAAATGCTATACCGCTATACATACTCGATATATAAACACACAAGATTTTGAAGACCACTCATGCCGACAGAAAACCCAGCCATTATGTAGTTCAAACATGGGAGGGGGGAATTGAACCTTTGCAACGGGTTTTAAGCCGCTGGAATTTTGGGGCATCCTGTTGTCAAAGCCCGTTCATTTTCCATTCTGGGATGGTGACGATAGACCAATAAATGGCTCCGAATTGAATATTCATCAATTACTCATCACACTTCAGACACTTCAGGGCATTCCAACTTTAGAGTTTTTTGGTCAATTGTGGGGGGATGGTTGAACACGGTTGGAACATGACCACTGAATGTTTGGCCCAATGATTAGCTTGACACAGTGGAGTCCAGTGGACACATCTTGTCAGGCAAAGGTTCCTATGAAAGGGTCACCAGCCTGAAGTACGTGGGCGAAGGCCACGGCAGCATCAGCAAGGACGAGTTGGTGACCAGTGGGGCATCCATAGTCATGGCCACGAGACGTGTATGAGAAATAAATATTTGTTTGATTACCTACGCATAGAATATCATACCATATCATAAGATAACATAATATACTACAAAGTACAACACAAAATAACATAATATAGCAAACCATAACAGAATAGAACAGAACACGACACAGCATACGACATATCAAATGCACCGCATGCATACACTGTCATTATATGGATATCCCTACATATCACAGATCTATGTATTCTTCTCTGATGACATGGCACTGAGGAGCCAAATGTCTTGATCAGTGGACGCAGTCCAGTGATTGGGGCGATCGTTTGCATGCTGTGCATTCCAGTGCTCTTAGGCGCCGAACTGCATTTGGAGATAGGAGGGGACTCCGGGGACCCATTTGGAATTGTTTGGAATGAATTGTAGGTCAATCCTTTTGTCATGTTTTGAATTGGATATTTCTAGTCACTTGGATGTTTCTTTGGATCTGTGACGCTGGCTTCAAAAAACATGTATGGAATGTTTCGTTCTTGAAGTTTGTTCTCGTTCAGACTCACTAGTGGCGCTTTCTGCTCGACGGCAGACTATCTCCGATGGGCACATGGGCACATGCACATACATTCCCAGTATAGGTGTAGTAACACACATGCATTTGCATATTCCCCTGCCCCTGCCCAGCCTGTGGATGAAAAGGTGACGGGTGGTACCCCTGTGACTGTTGGCTGATACTGTATCTCTTACCATTATTGCATTGCTTGCTGTTGACGGACATCAGGCAGAAGTAATTCTTGAATTGCCCTTTGCATACCACAGTGGCCCTGTATCGCAATGTTGGTCACAGATGTCTATGAATTTCTTCGCTCATATCCGCAGCATGTTTGTTGGTTTCATCGTGTTCCATCTCTATTTTTAGCACATGGTGGCCTATTTGGCAGGATCATTTGGCTTCATAGGATATAAGTTCTTAAAAACCTTAAAAACCCTTCTTGGTGGTTACAAGTTCCCATTTTCTTACCGTTATCCCATTGGTAAGTGGGTTGTAGCCCTCTTTACTCACCTGTAAGTCATCATTATTTTGATATGTATCACCTGTTTTTTTCTGCTCAGATAGCCGTTGTATTTGTTTGAAAGGTGAACGCATGCAACAAAAATCCCAGTTGACTTGGTGAAGTCTCCATTTTTCCAGGCCTTGGCTACCTGCTGATTTGGAGCGAACGCCCCGTTGGTGCCGATGATGTCTTGGTGCCCCCAGTGGCCACGGAGCCGGACTGCGCCCCTCGGACACCGGCGAAGCCTGGGCTACTGATGGCTGACCCTCCGGGATGGGACATGCAAATAGCTGCAAAAAGGAACGATTAACCTTCCTTATCCATCCTGGGTACCCTAGCATGGCATCTCGCAGTTAGAAAGCATTGGCATTGAGGTGACACACACACACAGATACATATTTATATTTATATTTTTATTTATATTTATTCGCATATATATATATGTATATGTATATGTATATATGCATACATATGAATTGAAATATCTGAAGATAGAGGCTGAAGAACACGCATATTTTGCAGTCAATGATGAGTGGTTATGACTGTTATTTCAGCCACGGTCAATAACTGCTGGATTTATATGTTGGAATTCTCCAGATTCACGCAGATTCCTATGATATTCCTTAGCTCCCATTTGAATCATGGCCCTCGGCCAAGGTCAGCGGATTTGATGATTGGGTGAGCCATCCTTTGCTTCAGTGGGCTTGTGTCGGGGGACAACAAATCATCGCCAGCTTTAGAGAAATCTCAGCTTTTTGAAGGCCATTGAAGATTCTATGACACTATGATTCGCTTTTCTGATAGACTGAGAGCTCAAAGGAAACCGATGTGGCGGGAATTTCGGGTTGACCAGAGATGAGGGTTTTCTGCCATGAAAGGTTCTCGGTCCAGTGGTTTGGCCGGGGATAGTTGCGCAGCACATCCCCAGTCATCATGGGGTTGTACAACACCAATTCCTTGAACACAGCCCAAGTTTCTTGGAATATTCCCCTTGGAAGCCATGACATTTGCGACATTTTTGGCAAGACACGAGTAATTCAAAAGGCAGTGGAAGACCCATCAAACAATCCCCCAAAAAGACAATCATCACTGATTTTTCAGCTTTCTGAAAGCACCCTTTGAATCTAATTGAGATGAGGTGAAATTTGGTGAATTTCCAATGTTTGCTTAGCTAAATCCATCTATAGCTTTTATTCTCCACACTGCTTCATTTTATCGATTGGTGATTTCAATTAATTTCAATTAATTTCTATTTCATCTTGTGGAAATCCTTCATGTCTGGGGTCATCCCGAGTCATCCCTGAGGAGAAGAGCTGGACCAAGGAGCGGCAGAGCTACTGCTGCAGCCACTTCCAGCGCGGCTGTGCTCCCTTGGTGCGCGAGGTGCCCAAGTGGGTGGTGCACGACGTCAACGTGCCGGTGAACGTGCCAGTGAAGAAGGAGGTGCCGGTGCCTGTGACCAAGGTGCAAACGGTGCAGGTGCGAGTTGGGATGGGGTTGGGGGTGTGGGTTGGGGGTGTGGGTGTGGCTGGGGAACTGATTTGGAAGTGGTGGTGGTGATGATGATGATGATGATGATGGTGATGATGATGATGATGATGGTGATGATGATGATGAGGTTATACATGTTTATAGCACATGTAGATATGGGTGGTGAACCCTGTAGATTATGAGAGAGCGGGACGCACCCTAATAACCAAGTAGGGCTATGGCGATGGGCAGGGGGTGAGCACCTCAGTATGTTGCAGATGTCACTGTCTTCTGTAAGACTGTTGCGGCAAGTTAGGGTGCCTGTGGTGAGACATGGGTCTCATTTTTTTTAGATCCCCCATTTTTCCATCCAAATCCAAATTCAACAACTTTCCCACATACAGTAAACAGTGCTTTCTTCAATTGGCAGATTGGGGCACCCTCCAAGTTGTACCCATAGGTCTGTATCTCAGGTGAAGGCACCAGATCCCTACGAGTGTCATGACACGTGCCTTGTCGTGGTGCGGCCTTGGGGGAATGGTTGAAAAAACCGGATCTGTGGATGGTTCCCCCCATCATTCACCATGAATTCGCCACAGCTCGTGTTATTTCCATGATTTCATCCTGTTTCTCCCAGAATCACCCAGAATTCCTCAATGAATTTTCCAAAAAATCCCAGAAAGTGTCCAAGATTTTTGACAGACAGAGAGAGATTGATATACCCTACAGTACGTTCACATAGCTAAGATATGGAAGCCATATCGCAGACCCGCCGAGGGCCTCAGTGGATGCCTGGTCGGCCGACCACCAGCGCTGGTGCTGCTATGCCGCCAGCGTGGGGTGTAAGCCGATCATCGTGGACAAGACCGTGTACAAGACAGTGACCAAGATTAAGGAGATCCAGTTGGAGGTTTCCAACAAGTCATGGTAGCCCAAAATATCATCATCCATGGATTTTCCATTGTGAACCATCCAGCTATTGGGGATCCCCCATTTATGGAAGTCTGGAAATCCCCAGTTTTTTCCGAACGATACCCTGGGGTACTAACAGGAAGATGTGGAAAGACCCATGGGGAAACCCGTTTGGAAAACGATCGACTTTTTATGGTGGGTTTTCCACAGTTTCGTTAGTTTACGGAAGGCTACCCTTTTTCCGATCAAGGAGATCCATTTTGGGAATGGATCAAATCATTCTTGCATATTTGTACGCGATGAACATCCAGCACCAGCTATTTTGTTGGGGAACAGAATGGTATGGGAGATGGTTCTGGGTAAACAAATTCAGCCAGATCTGGCAAACTGGTTGCTCAAAAATGGGGCCTGAAAAAGGGGGATATCGTAAACTGGGGACAGAGAGAGAGAGAGATATATATATATGTATATCGCAAAATATCTTGGCTCCTATATTACTCCTACCTCCTCTGTCCCTGATGTCGACTTCAGATGCTCCGAAGCTGGACCCCTTTTTCTCAGACTGTTCAATCCATCCTACTCCACGGCTCTGAAAACAGGGAACGCTGGAAGCTACTAACCTGAAAAGTGAAATTAGCAACCAAGCTTAGGGATTGCTGCAGCGAACATGTAGTTCTCTGTGAAGTCCATATCGCTTGTAAAAAGATGCATGTAATACACTTGGAAATGGCTCCATGCATTTGGGTGTTTCGTAAGAAATGGGGCACCCCTTTTCATCATCGGTTTACCGGTTTGTCTAGTAACAATGAATCCGGGTTTGGCACCTCAGGAGTAGTTGATAGTGAAAGTTAATCTTGGGGCGCCGGGATGCCCCAACACCAAAACAAATGGCATGGTAAACATGGGGATAGCCATATGACATCATTGACAATGTTATATTTTGGCGTGCTGATTGTTGAGATCGAAAGTCACTGTCATCATAAAAATCGCAATTTTTGGGTCCAAAATGAACAGATTCAATGTTAAGGCCTGGCTTCCAAGTGGCGGAACACTCCATCATCATCGCAGCGTTACACATATTTTTTTTTGTCTCAACACTTGATGCACCCCTTAATCCCATGGTCTTAAGCCGATCATTTTCCCTGCCGGATTCACCAATTGGATCCTCCGTTGTCATCCAACGCGGCAAGAGTTTTCCAAAATCACTGCAAATCAAGGTTTTCATGCAAAAGCCATGGAAAAAACCATGGAAAAAACATGGTAACATATTGTAACATCATCTATAAAATGGTGAAATTTCTGCCATGTTCGATGAACAAAGGGTAGCCAAATGGTTCTGAATGCCGTCTCGATGTTTTCATCGCAGGAGGTGCCTGTGCCACACTACATTGAGCCCAAGAAGCCCAAGGCGATGTGATAAAGATAGGATGACAGATGATGACAGATAGGATATTGCGTGATATTTGTATACTTATTCTTATCTTATATAGCATATATATATATATTTAAATATGTTCTGTAGATTGTGTAGAAGTGTAGATATTGTTCATGAAGATTTCTTGTAACTCATTTGGGACATCTGCAAATCCGTGAGCTGATCATATTCATGTGTCCAGCACGACCTTACCTGCGAAAGTGAGATAATAAAAGTTGTGTACTCAAGTTTTTGGTTTATCAACATTTTTTTTTTTGCGTGACATCATCACCACAATGATACTGAGAATCATTGTCAAAACAGGCGAAATGGTAATAAGTCTGATGACAACAAGAACAACAAACATAGAATAAAACCATACTGTAATTAATAATGTAATTGATACTGATAGTGGTTTGATAGTAGAATTAGCAATGGAATTCTTTTTAATGGTAAAACTAATGAGTCGTAGAAACAATGACATAATTCACACTGGAATGTGGCATCTCTAATAGAACTACACATATAGTCACAATAGTGATATTGACTTATTGACAATAGACTTGACAACAGAATTTATTATGCAATCAAAAATACATTAAAAAAAACAACCATGATAATCATAACCATAGTATTATAGCATGATAAATACTATAATTAACCGTAGCATCATCATCATCATCCCCATCCTCATCGCATCGCAGGTGCACATCGTGCATAAGGAGGTGCCCTACGAGGTCCCTGGTACTCCCAAGATCATCCCGGTCAAGCTGCCACGCAAGGTGCCTGGGATCGGATTGGATGGTGACCATGGGGCCATGATGACCATGTTACAGTGCCCTTGGGGTGACTGACCATTTGGTGGGCGGATGTGCCCCAATGCATTGACCCAAAGAGTCATGGTTTCTATCACACATGGTAAGCCCCATGTTAAAAACCTGCGGTTTTGATTCCTGGATTGAGATTCCCCATCTTCCAGGCAGATTTCCATGATATAGCCATTGAATGCCTACTACCAATCCCCAATATATTCCCATTCTATACACATTGATTCACCCAGTGTTGAAAAATCTTCACTACCAACAAAAGCACCAACATAGGGGTAAAAACGTACATTATACATACCCCTCAGCAAAAACCAGCCCCATCCTAAAGGTTCTTGCCCATCCTAAAGGTTCTTGTTCGCTATAGATAGATAGATAAGATAAGATAAGATAAGATAAGATAGAGAGAGAGAGAGAGACAGACTGACAGACAGACAGACCGACCGACAGACAGACAGACAGAGAGAGAGTGAGAGAGAGAGAGAGACACACACACACACACACGCACGCATATATATATATACATATATATATATATATATTTACGCATAAGCAGACATATCCCTAGAATTTAGGCTTCGAAATCCTCTTGTTCCTCCATCGCCAGGTGATCTACAAGGACCGGGTGCAGGTGGTGCCCAAGCTGATCAAGGTCCCGGAAGCCGGGAAGGTGCAGATCGTGCACAAGCCGGTGCCGCATCCCGTGCACGGCCATGCCATCTACGTCCCCCGGAGTTTTTCAGGATTTCGACCCGGAGATTGGGTGGGTGTTTTTGAAAACCCATTTTGAAGATCCGGCAGAACTCTTGGGCTGAGTTCGGTGATTTTGTTTTAGCATCGTTTTTCCAAAGAGATTAATGGGGACAATTATTCTCCACAATTTATAGCCTTAGATCTGCAACTCCAAGGTCAAGGTGCCTGTTGTGAAGGATTCCTATGACTGCGATGAAGGTTGCTGGGACTGGTTTTTGAGGGGGTTCCGGATTTTTTTTTATCCCTTTGGAATTGCCATAAAAAGTGGCATTCCTTCTTTCGAGATAAACTCAGATTGGTGTCCGGGGCTTTGGGAAAAATATCGTGCTAATTATATATAAACATGTTGGATAAGAAGGGAGAGGAGACCGATGTTTTGACAATTTGAAGATAAGTTATTTTTTGGTTCAATTAGTATCTAGATGATACTTCTAATAGTTGTACCCATGAAGTTCCCCTCATATAATCACATCATTCCCCTTTCATCCAATTCGGCAGACGCGCATCGAGGGTTTGCAGATGAAAATTCGAGTCCGAAGGATTTGGGAGGTGGAATTTCCATGGTCTCTGAACCCAGTCAAGTTCGAGCCATAAAATGGGTACGGATCAAACTTATCACTCCAAAATGGATGGTGCAAAACAACAATTGGTCAGAAAGAAAATTCAATCAAGTAGAAGGACCCAAATAGAACTCACCTCCCCTTAGGCTTTGAGAACTGGTTCTTTGGCTGGTCCTCTGTGAAGAAGCACTTCTGCTGCAAGACGGAGCAGAAGGGCTGCCCTCACACCTGGCACGGCAGCTTGGGCTTGCTGAAGTACAGTAAGTTTTTCTTTTTAAGGGCTGATTGATAGAAAACTCCGCCAGGAATAGGGAATCTGTATCTGTTGTTATTGTTGTTGTTGTTGTGGTCGTCGTCGTCGTCTGATTTTTTTGTTGGAGTTGGGGACTCATGGCAAATCCATGTTTTTGGATTTGGACACACCCACTAAATCTTGGTTGGGTCTGGAATATTTGCCATAAAACATCACCTGGGTTATGTCCTCTACCTGAACGGCTAGTGAAGGTGGTTAATGCTGGAGGCAAATTCCATGTTTTCGGGTCCTGTCGGTGAGTGGTGATATGGCTTGGGAGAGAACCCAATATATGACCATTGTCATCACCATTGTCATCACCATGATCATTCAGTCTCATCCATTATCATCCACTGTCAACTACCCTTCGCCAGTGGTTTTCCCTAATATCCCCTAACGATTTTCCTTTGGCATCACCCATTCATCATCATGGCATTTTTTTAAAATCTCAATATCTTCACCTAGATCTAGCTTTAGCCCAGCATTCCGAGGCAGCCTTCACCTTCATAGCCACGTGCACGTGGAGGGTGAGGGCCATGCCACCGGCCGCATCTATGACTGCCATGCGGGCTTCTCCAACTGGCAGCAGGGCTGGTCCGTGTCCAAGCCACTTGGTTGATGTGGATGATGGCCTTAGAAACGGCAATATTTATTGGTTAATTTATCTATGAAAAATGGTGATTTTCCCTGAATTTGTATGCTTAGCAGAGGGTCATCTGGTTTTATCCATCAAAAACGGTGATTTAACCAACAAAGATGTTGATATAATTGGGATTTAATGGGGACTAATGATTAATTAGGATGAATTACAACGACCTCACGTCGTGACCTCACTGGAAGAATGGTTAGTACAGTAGTGGTAACTATCCCAACATAGTCTTAGTTCAAGTTTGTGAATTATTATAAGTTACCCCGATATATGTTTATGTTGATGTATACGTGTATATGCACACAAGATGTGCATATGTATGGACATTCGAAAAATGAATGTGTACAGTGTCTATGTATATAGTATAGGCGTAAATGTGCATGTGTACATTCTCATATGCGGGTAAATTCAAGTGATTCCATATGATCGTACTTGGATGTTTCAAAGGGATTCTATGATTTACAGAAACTGGAGGATTTGAATAGCACATCACATTAGAAGAAACGGACTATCTGGGACGACCTGGGACGCGGCAGGAAGAAGTGGTGCTGCAGCCGGGAAGAGCGTGGCTGTGAGAAGTTCTACTGCGAGGGCGACAGCAAGATGTGGCATGCGGCCAAGAAAGACTGGCGCCTTGAGAAAACGAAGCGGGACGCAGTGGCTAAACTAGCTAAACCCATCATTTTAATGATGGTTTAACATGGTTCAACAATATTGAACCATCATGTGCAAGGGGTTTCAACTTGTTCAATCATAAAAACTGTGGGGATTTAAACCCAATGGAAATGACTCTCTTGGCTCATGATTAATTGCGGGCTTAAACCAGCTATACCACCCTATATATTGTATATACATACTTCATGGAATGACAGAAGACAGAAGGTTTCAAGCACTGCGCAAAGTGTTCTCTGTTTTTCATGTGAAATCCAAGAGGTATCATTAGTCATGTGGGTGGGTTGCAATGGTCTTGCTGATTTCTCCCATAAACTCTATTTGTGATGGAAAGTGTGGGGAAATTCGGGAACACAAGCTCTGTGAAAAAAACACAGCCAAAGAACTACATGGCGTACCCGTTTCATCATACATCGCAACCCTGCAATACTTTGAACAGGAACTGTAGCGCAATCGCTTGAAAGATACCAATGGCGAGTCCGCTCTGATTGTTCCTTGAACGGTCTTGTATCGATCAATGCCAGCCAAATGGGCTTGGGTCAGCATATGTAGCGATACCGTGACAACCACAGGTTTTGTAACTTTTCGTTCCAAATTGCAGTTGTTTTCTGTTTGAGACGTGACATCCTTAAAACAAATCACACACATCCCAAGTCTATACATTTCTAAATCCGGAGAATTTCCGGAAATCCAAACAACATCTCCAAATTTCTCTTGGTTGCCCTAGGGTAAACTAACAGGTTGCGCTGTGCCTGGGCAACTGGGCACAAAGCGCCTTTTTTCACTAGCGAGCGTTGCACGCTTTGGCTAAGTGTTTCAAACAACTGGAGAGATGCCAATGACTTCTTTTCAGTCAAAGAATGACACCACAGTCAACCTAACATGTATATCTAAACACACACACACACATATATATATATAAATTATATGTATGTATATATGCATATATGTATATACATATATATGTCTAAATGTATTATATATATATGTGTATATATGTATATATGTATATATATGTATATATGTATATATATATATATGTATATATGTATATATGTATATATGTATATATGTATATATGTATATATGTATATATGTATATATGTATATATGTATATAT
>Ga0126342_10002779_pt1 | contig 27940 bp, 26 predicted proteins | sample Cyp1metagenome_FD_92528 | JGI IMG/M metagenome (GOLD analysis project Ga0126342, IMG submission 92528) | Coral microbial communities from Lord Howe Island, Old Settlement Bay, Australia - Cyphastrea 1 metagenome | ecosystem: Host-associated > Invertebrates > Cnidaria > Coral ... | reverse complement strand
ACACACATATATATATTTATATATATAACATATAACATATAACATATAACATATAACATATAACACATATATATATATAGATTATGTATTTAGCACACAGACATATATATATATATTTAACATATTATATATATAACATATATTTATTAAACATATATATATTTATTTAACACACACACACATATATATATATATATATGTATATAACATTTATATAATATAATGTATATAGTATATAGTATTTAATATTTAGTATTTAATATACAATATATAATATACATGGCCCCGGGTGATGGCAGGTAGCTCCTTGGAGCTCTGTTTGGCGCTCAGAGCGAAACAAATACCAACAGATCAAAAAATAGTCTAATTATTTTGTGCTCGTTTACGTATCATTTGTTTTGGGCGTATGGGTGACCATTTTTCACTGGGGCAGCGATAATCCGTTTCATTTTCAAACAAACGCACTTGGGTTTAGGGCTTGAGATTGGGGACGAGGTGGTTGATTTAAACATCACAGCTGTATCCACGTGTTTGGTTACGGGTCAATTTGTCGGACCCATGCAGCCGCTGTTTTCGGTCATTCCCCAAACAGTGTGTCCACAAGGCCTGGGTTAGATCAGGATACGCCATTTGCTCCCCGGCATTTTTCCTGCAAATTCTGAAATAAAATGGTTCTTGTGACATATCCATGTGCATTTCGATTGCGCAGGCTCGCACAAAACGTGCGGCTAACTTCTGGGGTGTGGTTTTTGTCCTAGTAAATTCTTGCATAAAATTGCCCTTGTGACATGTCCATGTGCATTTTCGATTGCTCAGTCTCGCACAAAGTGCTTGGCTGCTCTTGAAGAGCTCCTGGTGAAATCCCCAAGTGTCCCTGCGTGATCTCGTACAGGTCTTTGTGTGAAGATCTTGTTTTTCGTTTTGAAGTCATTTTCAAGAGGTCCTTGCATAAGCATAAAGATCTTGCAGATGCTTTGCATTGGTGCTCGTATCAAAGTTCCTCTGGGGATGCTCATAGGAAGTTCTTGTATGAAAATTTTGTGAGGTCCTCCTGATAGATCTATATGGAACGTCCTGCTGTTGCTACTGTTGCTTGTCTCTGGTACATTTACTCCCCACAGTGTTTGGGGTCTCTTGCCGGTGTAATTTGGAGTATGCGTGGGGATAAACCGTTGCCCAATTTCGATACCCAAATCGGATCAACTGGGTCGTCATCCAATCCAGGTGTGTTTTCCCCTTAGATTGACCATCGGCGAAATCAAATGGCGGTGGGCCGAGGCTGCAGCAGGGGCTGCGGCAGCTGGAGCGGCCGCAGTGCGGCGACCCAATTAATCTTTTGGTTGTTTTGAATGGATGTGAAAATGGGGTATACCTCCCAGTTGTAGCATGTTGTAGCCATTCAAATGCAATTCACATATTATTCAAATAAATGTTGATAGGGAACATATAGGGATTGGGTCTGCGCCCAAATCACGAGAGTGGTGAATTCTGAGGCCGCGGCCCATCACGACTTTGCCGAAGACCTTTGGAAAAGGTCGGGCCGGAAGAGGGCCATGGCCAAAAGACAAATTGAACGTCGAAATGAACAGATGCCAATAGAAGTCAATACAATACATATATTCATGCATTGCATATATATATACTATGGGCCATAGTATATATATATATGCAATACACTTTGTTTTCAATGTTTTTGAGTAATTCCATTGTTATTCAGTAGATTGCCCAGACCAAAAAAAAACAACATATTTCGTTTAGAACTTTAGAAGAGGTTTTGACTCCAACACGTGGAGCAGCCTTGGAGTGTCGACAGGTTGGTCGATCGCATCCCAGCGGACCCGCCTTGCTCAATCGTTGGTGTTGTGCTCAGTGGTGGTTTCAACATGTTTCAACATATCAAGGGCATGGTTCAAGGGTGTTTATCTTCATTTCAGTTCTGAATTCTGTAGTCACAGTGATCTTGGTGCTTTCTCGGGAGTCCATCCCGATTGAATAGCTATGAACCCAGTTTCAACCTTTTGTTTGGGGGACATTCAGTGACCGTTGCAGCACTCTTTTGCAGCAATCGATCCCTTGACAGATGATGCCTCTGCATCCCCGAGCCCTATCTCGCAGGACAGGGACGTGAGTTGAAGGGAAACCTAAAAGTTGGGGGGAGTGAACCGATAATTAAACATCTGGATGTACCTATCACTTTGATTCAATGCATATGATTCCATCATCATAAGGATATTTTAAACTGGGTCCCAAACTTGCCAACCACCTGAAGAAGTTTCCCAATTTTTTCTGCTAAGTTGGAGCCACATCAACCTGTCTGGGCCACAGGACCTTGGTGACTCTTGTGGACACACCATGAGTTTCTTCCGCGAACGCGATGGACAGCCGTCCTCCAAGGTGCTGAGGATGCAGGTCCTGTGGCTATGAAAATAGGGCTCGATTGAAGGTCCAATACGTTTTGGTTGGTTATGGCTATGGTTAACCGGTTGTATAGTTATAGCATGTTGTATCTGATTTTTTTTTTTCGGTGTTCCTGCTCGGCTGGTTTCCAACCCATTTTGCCATGTTGCTTACCACACCGAATCAATGTCAATAGCCAAAGAAGAACCAACCTTCCCGTTCCAAAACCAGTCTTTCGGGGGTCTGTGTCAGATTTCCGGCTTGGAGTTGGCAGTCAATTTATATCATTTTTGCCTTTTGTGTTAGGTCAGGGAACTTGAATCCCTTGTTTGCACCAGTGACTGCCTGAACTCTACTTTACTTTACTATCCACAGATTCACATCCAGCATCATCCAAGTATTGGGTGTTGTCCTACCAGGTTTTATGTGGAATATCTGCAGTACCGCATTGAAACACCCTGTTGAGATGGCTGTCATTGGATCAGGAGAACGATATCGATAGTCAACAGGCTCAACCTGGCTCTTGTTGGTTCAAGGGTGAAGTGTGGCCGGGGACTTCGTAGTATGGCAAACCACCATCAACCATGCCCAATTTTACCGGAATGAAATGGGTGGGATTTCCACAGTACTTGATGGCATTGGGTTCACCACATGAAAACCATGAAAAATCGGATCTGCCTCTGGTTGAAACCTCCAGATGAAGCTGTAGCCCTTGGCAGGCAGTAGGCCCGGTAGGCGCAGCGGCCCTGTCGACACAAAGTGCAGGACCACTTTCCGGGCAGCGGAAGGTCATATTGGCATCTCTTATCTCAGTATGTTCCAGAGTGGATGTACTTCCTAGATTTCCTAGTTGGCAAGTTCTTAAGTCACCCAGACTAGGATCAATGTCAAGTGTTAAGAACTTGCCAATTCCTAGTTGGATACTTGGGTATCTTTTTAACCAGAATGTCAAGTGTTCCCCCTGGAATTTGTGAAGACCTTCACCAGGACCTCCCGAGCCACCGTCCACCAGGCGAGCTGATTGGATCATTCCCAGATGTCCAGAATTTTTAATGGAGAATTTGAAGGACTTTGAGATATGCCAGGTGGAATTTACAATTTATCCATATATCATATATAATACATGTAAATATGGCTGATTAGAGCCACGTTTCACAGGCCACTTGATCTATTTGGCACAGTCAAAATCCATGAAGAGCCATGCAGGAGACAGTTGTTCGTGGAAGGAGCTGCGGAGAGCGAAGTCTGGGAGGGGTGGCACCCTCGGTGTCAAACATGGCTGAGCCTGAGCACAAACAAACCTGAAGGAGGAAGGAGTTATAGCAAACAGGGGGAACTTCGGAACGCAATGGTTATGCATTCCTAGTATTTCCTAGTTTCACTAGGAAATGACGTAGATGTGCAAGTGAGTCCCGAGATGTGAAAGAGAGGTCTTTGGCTCAAGTTGATGGAGATCACGGAAGCATCAATGCCAACGTTTTTTTTTGCAGATGAAATTGATGCACCAGTAGCAGGATTCAACACTTCCACTCCAAACTCTCACGAACCCAACATATCCGCAATAGGAAAATGTCATGTTACTCAGATGTGTTTGGGCCTAATTGTCAATGACCATGTAATAGGAAATGGTCATGTAATAGGGAAAGAACATGTCCAGATTAGTCAAACATTTGCACACACACACAGACCACACATTGGATTTACACTTGTGGAACTCTCGCTGATGCGCGCTCTGATGTGGCCCTACACCTCAAGGTCTTCCGGAAGGAACTAGCAAGTTTGCAAATGCGTAATATGTGTATATATATATATTAATTATATATATATATATATTTCTATAAATATATATATATATATATATATATATACATATTAAATCTATGATACTCTATTCATGTTACCTATGTTTATAATTGATTTCCTAAAGAGCCAATAAGAACGAATGAGAACCGCAGATTGGCAATCATGGTTTGTGCCGTGCATACAAAACATTTTTGTAAGCATCACACACACACAGATATATATATATATATATATATATATATAAATATGTATACATACATAACATCAAATTCTTGGGGTTCATGATTTTAACTCCAAGGTTAGGGCAAACACAACAGATGGTGAGACGTCCTCGGCACCTGCCATCCCCTGTGGCAGGTCATCTTGGTGACATGGTGCAGGTGCCTGGCCATGAGAACCGCGCGGCTGTGGCTGCAGCTGCAGAGAGGATACAGAAGATCCAGGAGGCCAGCCATTTGGAGCAATCTGGGTATGCCTCAAATGATCACCCCTCAAAATGGATGGTTTATCTCTCTGGTTTTTGAATAGGTATCCTTAGGTACATCTTATTGGTTGGAATAATCATGAATGATTTGGACATGATTGAATATGTATACCGTATATGTCTATGATAATAGAGTACTGTATATTATGCTTATGTATTTCCACAGAACTTGGGTACAGCGGAGTTTGAACCGACAAACATGAACTAGGGGATATCAATTGCTGGGGCCTCGGAAGGCCGAAAATGGCGACCAGCAGACTCCGTTGCAGAAGAAATACTTCTCCGCGGACATGATGTGCAGGCAGCATGTCACATGCCATACTAGGACTTATTCAATCCACAAGTTTGAATCAAGTGGGTGCCTCCAAATCAAGCATCATATCGATTTCGAAAGATGACATGGGTATCGCTCAAGATTGTTAATCTGCAAACTTGTGGTTATGTACTAAGGAATGACCACGTGTGCGGCTTCATTTGTGGTATGCCATGTTTCATCTCTACCCATATTTGCTGTTTTCGCAGCTCCACCTTGACAGATACGAAGCCATGGCAGAGTCCATGGCAAAGATTGAAGCACAGGACTGCTATGCTCCCTGCTCTTGCAGTGTCATGTGTGTATTGCTCGCGAAAACATGAAAGCGCTGTCAGTAGTACAGCCTTCTTGAGATGCACAAGAAATCATGGAAATGGAGGAGATACATATACTGTAAGCATGTTTTGGTCATTTGAATCATGTTTTCCATGCCTTTGCCGTTTTTTTGGCTTTGGCTGGGGATTTTGGTCACAGACTTTGACTAAGATTTGAGTATTCACCAACAGAATCCAAAAGACCAAACGGGTTGTTGTAAGTCGGTTTTTCAGGGACCACATGCAATTCCAAGGCCTCCCACGCCAGCTTTGCATCCAGGGTGAGGATCCCGATGTTCTGAAAGATCTGGAACAGCAATGGGAACGCTTTAGCGCGCGGCCTCCCAACAGTGGGACTCTGGAAGCATCTGGAAGCTAAAACCACTAAAGATGAAAGGATGGTTCGGAATACCATAAGCCATTAATTGACAAAGGCCACCCATGGGCGGATTTCAGGGTTTCCATCTCTGGAAACCTCCCCAGGATGCACCTCAATGCTCTTGGATCAAGCCCTATAGCTTGCTCAAATAAATTCTATTTGTGGGGGCTCGTATACTTTTGTTGGCTTGATCTGATTCGTCGCAGCAGGAACGCAAAAATTGTCTTAGTTTTCGGACGCACAGGTGGATCAGGTAGTGTGGTGGGATCAATGTGAGGCTTTTGAAACACAGGAACTGCGAAATCGACCAACTTTGGCCCAGGATTTCAGCTGGGCCAGCCAGTGGGAGGACTCAGGATAGGTCAGGGATTATTTTGTGGCACAACAAGAATTGGACTACAGCACCCCACCAAAAAGATAGAACAGTTGGACACCTGGCAAGTGTTGGGGCAAACATCATCTATAACAGTAACATTCCATAACATCCTTCTTTTTGATCGTTTGACTGCCGGGGCGGAGCGGCCTACCTGCCGTCACCCATGCCGTGCCGGGAAGTGTGATCGCAAGTTGGTTGGGCAATATTTGATATCGATGAGCTCCAGTCCAGCGAGGCAACTGTCAAGGTTTGCCCCCCATCCTCCAAACATCGTAGGGAACTGGATTCCACGATGATGATGATGATGATGATGATGAGGATGATGAGGCGGATGACAAGGAGGAGGATGATGATGATGATGATGATGACGACGAGGATGATGATGATGATTCTGATGAAGAAGAAGAAACGGATGATAATTAAGGAATAAGTCACAGTTTGACAAGGCTGCCAGATGCGAAAACTTCCCCATATCCATTAAGTGCTGTACCATCCCAGCTACATCGATGCTGTCATCTGGGAATTGAGATGAAATGCTAATTTCTTCAGTCCCCCGCTAATGATATATTTAGATTATCATTTGGGATCGTCTCCAATTTTTGAGACACCAATGTCAATGACGATGATGACGACAACCATCATTAGCAGTCTGATGAACATGATCATCATGACGCACGTCATGACACATCATGACCCACGATGACACAGCACGACAACTGAGAAACACATGATCGCCTGGGATGCACATGTGCCATGATCAAAACTTGGGTTCATTGCCAATATTGAATATTGGAGGGATGGTCATCAACCTATAGGGAATCTCGAGGGATTCATGTAATACATGACCTATTCATTCTGACCCTCTGGGGGCTGAGGTGGGATGGGAAGAAGTTCGACTTCGTCATTTATGGAGCCTCTGGCTACCAAGGTTATCTCTTGATGCAGTGCCCTGGAATGTGTGAGCACCACAAATGGGATATACGCCATCTTATAGCCAATTATAAGAGGGAACATGATGATAAACCATCAACTCTTGGGTCACTCCATGTCTAGACAACTTTATTTTTTTGCAGCATTGTGTGCGGGAAGGGTGTCCACCACGTTCAAGCAACGCAGCATGCATTTGCTGCAATTCTGATCGATGGGTCCAAGTTGTCATGGGGCGATTTAGATTCTGGTGGTGATAGCTCTAAAGTCCAGGATCAGCTCAAGAGTGTCCAGGAGGTTCAAGCAAATGATTTTGCATTTGCTGCCATCCTAGCGGATGGCTCATTGTGACCTGGGGCCTTCCAGGTTTTGGTCGTGACGCCGCTACAGTTGCAGAACAGTTTGCATATGTGTAGCCAGATTGGCGCAAAGTCATTGTTTTCATTTCTTCTCAGAAGCACAGAAAACACACACAAACCACACTTCTTTGTTTTGCAGCTTACCGTTGGGTGAAACCACCCATGTCTCATCATTCTTCAGCATCTTTCCATGGTTTTCCGTGTCTTTTGCTGGCACATCAGGTACCTCAGAAAAAACGTGCTGCCCTCAAACCCGGAGATCACGTTCGCACTGGCCGGACGCTCTGCAACAAAGGTCTGGCCCATGGCCGCAGGGTGCTGTGGAGGGGCTGAAAAGACCCAGAAACGTGGGGATTCTTAGCACTAAGCCATCCAAGTCCGAGGGTCAATCATTTTGAGACAATCAAATTATACCAAACAATGTAAAACTTTGGAGAGTTTCCAAGACTGGTTGAAAAAGGAAGCAAGATCATTTTGGATCATTTGATCTGACTATTTTGCAGTATTTTTATTTTTACATAGATTTCCATGGGCAGGAGGCTGCATTTGCCATCCAGCTACTCACTTCCTGCAGGTAGCAGAGATGCGCGATCGCGAGTTCAAGAACACCCCATGGGAGGACGGCCTGGTCTCGCCCCCATAGACTCATAGACCAGACAGAATGGGGGATTGGGGATTGACATCCATTGCAGAACCGGGTCTGCAATCATCATTGCAAGGAATCGCATTAGGGGAACCCCGTCGAGTAACCACATAATTATAAACTGTGTTATTCTTGTCAAAAGGTCATATACAGCCAAAGTGATGGGGTTATCATCATTATAATTGTTGGTCTATAAAGCAAAATAGAACAGCGTAGAACAAGGGGCATGAGGATATGCATATAGCCAATAGGATCCTTGAAAGGAGTATCACCGACATAGTGGTGAAGGAGAGTACACTGTCCACCTGGCAGACCTGTTAGTAATATTTGATGCCATGTTGTCAAGTCAACATATACTGGTGATGCGAAAGGGTTGTTCCCCCCCGACTTGCCCCGACACAGGACGTCCCGGTGCTTGCTGCGAGCTATGATGATGTGGTGTCGGTCATCGATTTGGTGAAGAGCCTTGAGTCGTAAAGTCAGGGCTGAGGGATGGTTAGTAACGGTTAGTAACGGTTAGTAAGGGTATCCCCAAATGGCCGAACCCGAACTTTTCAGGTTGGTGAATTATCTTGCACTTAGATCATGACGGGTTGAAACTATCAGCCAAAAAAGGCCTACAGGATTTCCTTATCAGAAAACGAGAGGGCATCCGTTAGCCCATGTTAGCCCCTCAAGTGCCAACTTAGATGGCTTTGAGTCAGAGTCATCCGAGGTAGCTTGTGGTATGGCAGGGTCCATGTTACCATGGATTCCACACTGATTCCACACCTCAGACTCAGTTCCGGCTCCCCAAGGAGTGCCCATGTGATCATCAACGTGGCAGGACCCTACATGCTCGCAGAGGGCGAGGTGGATGTGCAGAATTTTGGGACAACCTTTGATATCATAATGACATAATGTTGGTGAGTATATCCCAAGAATTTCCCAAGATATCCCAAGTAAATCTAAGATATCTGAAGTATATCTCGACTATCTCCCGGGTACAAAACCACACTATCGCAAGCCTGGATCCTTTTTTGTGCCATGGGGACAGCCAGGTCTTGGTGGATGCCTGCATTTGGTGCAAGGCACACTATGTGGATGTCAGCATGGAGGCACCATGGATGGGTGAGTGGCTTGTTCTCCCCTTGTATGGAAGAAAAACTGTATCTCTCAGCTCACTGCAAGTATCTTGTATCTTTGATTAGCTTCAATTTCCCATGAACTTTTCGGTTGGGACATATTTTGAACAACTTCTTCCAAACTTGAAATGAGACATCTACAATCATCTACATATCCCATGACATCCCTTGGTCTGGGTCCATGGCCATCATGGCCAGCCCAGGTACCTTGGAGTCTCCGCGTGAAGGAACTGCACAGATACGCCATGGAGGTGCCAATTGCGGGCGGAAACTCTGGGGATTGGAACGATGGACAGCTGTAGAAACCATCTGGAAATGTGGTTTAAATATCTTTTAAAATACTTTAAATTTTCCATGGTTTATTTTTTCGGGTATCATATGATCTCATACGGGATATGATATTATAATATATTATATAATCGTATGTACTCATGTATTTGCTGATCTGTCTCATGGCGATTTTGATAACACATGGCAGTCGCCTCTATTTGGAACAGGTTTTGGCAACTACACACTTGAAGCAAGCTAGCTTGAAAGTTGTGGGACGGATCCCCCTCATTGATGGCTTAGTACGGCTTGATGGGGTGTGGCTTCATAGTATATTCGCCCCAGATCCCAGGCGCAAGTGGTGGTGGTTCCCTCGTGCTGCAGTAGTGCATATCCGGACTTGGGAGTCTATGTGCTGGCGAAGAAGATCAAGGTGCGGAGCCGTTGAAGTTGGAAAGTCATCAGGAAGAAAGACCCTTAGGGTTGGCAAGTTGACTAGCAGCAGCCGGTTGCTACATGGGATTGTTCTTTTTTTTTTGGGGCCGACATCATGAAATGACGACATGGGATCCGAAATGGTTTCTCAAACTGGCTTGAATGTGACATGGCACTCCCCCCAAAAGGTTTTGAAGATGATTTTTCCGTTGGGTGGCGACCCGATACCCAGCCTCAGGAAAATGAGGGGCAGGCGTGCTGGCGGCGGGGTGTTTCCTTTGAGACTCAAGCTGTTTGAAGGGTTGACATCATTTGATATCTGGCATCAAACTGGAATCGCTTGCGAAACATCGGTCAGGATCCTCAAATTTGTAGCGCTCTGTTGTTTTGGTTCCCAGATTTCATTTCATTTCAGGTGCCGTTGATTGCACGCATGATCTGATCATTTGAACCGCATGACGACCTGAGTCATTCTTTTTAGTCAGAGAGGCCCTCTTCGACATTTCTTGACTAGTAGTCCACTCCCGAAAATTCACACAGATCCTGCCAAATAGGGGGTTAGGGGGTCGGAAGATGACGTTCCACTAAAACATCTAAAACTGGGTAACTCCTACCTCCAGGCCACCCGCTCGGCAGTTTGCTATTGCAGAGGCAGGGCTGAGGGGCTGAGCTTGGCTCCAAAACATTTTGGAGAGTCAGGGATCAATACTGAGAAACTGTGAGGAAATCTGATAGCCTTGAATATCCTTGAATTAGAAAAACATCACCCGAATTTTGTGGATGGCCTACTGTAATGCTTCTTAACCCGCTACTGTAAGATTTTTTGGAGACGCAAACCATTGGATTTGAACACTTTGGGCATAAAATCACCTCCATGTTCTGATGGCCGGATGGCCTAAACTTGTGGAACCTCCAAGAACTGGACAGTTTGATGTGAAATGAGACAGCATTCTTTGTTATACTTTAGTAACTCTAGTATCTCATTCTGGGTTCGTCCACCAATCAAGTCCCGAAAACTCACCCAGAATAGTTCATTTCACTCAAATGATTGGCTGTTTATTGGGGGTTTTATCAGTACATTTTTAATTTCCACCCCTACCCATCCTTGCCTCAGTATTTTTTTTTTTATTAATCATATTTCATATTTCATCTATTTTATCTATGAGGTGGTTTGACAGCCATGATTCTCATACTTATGGAAGAATCAAGATGTTTCTGGTAATGTGAGAACTTTTATGTATGGAGATGGCTCATGCTTGGAGGATCATCCTACGAATCGTAAGTGGTTACCCTGGTTAGTAAGTTCCCATGCAGTGGATTTTCCATTTTTTTCCCATTTATAAATGGGTCATATATGTATTGTACATACTTCTATCCTATCCTATCCTATCCTATCCTATCCTATCCTATCTATTTATCTCTATCTCTATATCTTGATATATTTAAATATTAGTATGGTTACTGGCCAACTAACCAATAAGTGGGATGATCCTCCAAGTGCCACTTTGGGTCACCCCGCCAGGCGGCGGCCAGCCGGGCGAGTCCGGCGGGGCCCTGAAGACCCGCGCGGCGCTGAGCTCGGCGTCCTACGGAGCGGCTGGAGAGAAGGCGCTTCGGGAGATATGAATTGGGGATCAATATGATTATGATGGCAAACCCCTAGGATTAATATTAATGATTATTATATGATTAATATTAATAAAGCCCTAGAATCATATAATAAACCCCTAGGATTATTAATGGCAACCCTGGATTAATAAACCCCAAACGGCTGTTTAATTGGGAGGGTACCATAAATAAGTATTAGATTATGACTATTGGAGGAGTACCCCCTAATTAATAAACCATAATTTATTAATCCGGGGTTGACATTAATGGATACCCAATTATTACTGGTATCATTATATGGGTTGGTGGTATACAAATAATATATAATTGGGTAACCTTATCTATCATATAATAATCTGGTTGGTGGTTTAATAATAGAGATGGTTTATGGTTTGATAATAGATATGGTTTAATATAAACCACCAACCAGTAATATATATATATATATATAAATATGGTTTGATAGTAGATATGAATTGTATATGGTATATGGATAATTAATGGCATTAAGAATTAGTCAGAATGGTTTATGAATAATTAATGGGATATCATGGTTTAATGATATAATATCATTAATTCATGGGTTTAATAATATTATAGACTTTTGTAATGGTTTCTAATATGGTATATTAATGGGTGCAATAAACTATTTCACAAATGGGTACATATTGCACTCTACATATATGGCTATATACTGATATAGCAAGCCATATATAATATATAAAAACACCTTGACAACTGGGCTTTATAAGCTATGAATGGAATGTGGAGTGGGCTATTAGATCTGAGATCGGACTGTTCTTGGAAAAGAATACCCTCCGGGAATCAACCATAGCTGGCTGGGAAATCCCCGGTCAAGAAGGAGGTTCTAGCTTCCAAAATCCTCCATACATGGGGGATTTTACAGCAAACCATGTTTGATTTCCGGAGGGTAGCCATGAAAACTTGGGATTTTTGAAGAACAATAAGGACATTCTTGGGATTTCTAAGCATTGTGCACCTGGAAATATAGGGGAACACCTCATTCCATCCACTGGTTCATCATCATTTTCAGGCACACCCAAATGGATTGAAATCAGGTGAAGGTGCGAAGCCTTAGAATCCAAGGGTTCGTCATCAGCTTTGCTAGAGAAATTGCCACCAGGGGGAACACCATTTTTGGACAAGGCTTTAACGGGGATGGGTTACAACTGTTTTTCTTTGTCCATTTTTGGGGGGGGCTGATTCAAGCAAAAAAAAACTGATGTGAACCGCATAACCGACAAACCTTGGGCTCCGATTCCGCACTTGTAAAGCTAGCAGCTAGCAGGTTGGGAATGAATAAACGATGAGATGGGTCTACAACTAACCTGTCGTTGGGCATGATACTAACAAACTCTGGGGATGCGTGGCCAGCGTCCCTCCCATGCAGAGCTGATGAACCTGTTGAACACTGTTGCCATCTCTGTGTTTGGGGCTTGCATGATTAGTGAAAGTGAGTCAAAAGATGATGCAGAAGCTAAGCTGTGATGCAGGTTGCCAATGCGATGATGGATCCATTCTCGTGGCTCCACTGCAAGTAAGGATGGAACCCTTCCAGAGAAGTGTTAGAAGTTGCACAGAGCCTTCTCAGAAATCAAACAAGTTTCAGGAACTCCAAATCCGTACCGTATATAATACGTTCTTGGAACATGCGGACGTCTTGGAGCACATTTTAATGGCTAAAAACCACCAGCATCCATTTTTGGCAATGTTTTAGAATATGGGTTTACCTTTTTTATATATACCCTCTGGTTATTTAACATAGCCATGGAAAATCACCATTTTTAATAGGTAAATCATCTATAAATGGGCCATTTTCCATGGCTATGTTAAATAACCAGATGGTAGTGGTAAACCATTTCATCCACCAACCGGTTTTCACAAAGGCCCGAGCCAAGTCCGGCCCAGGCTGGGAGGTTTCATTCCCCAGGTGGACCGCAATGGAGTCTGACGGCTCAGGGTAGTGCAGGCTGATGGTGATGGTGATGCTTTATGATTTTTTTTCGCACCATTACCATGTATTACCATGTATTACCATGTATATATATATATGTATATGTATATGTATATGTATTACTGTTATTGTCAATAATAGCATTATATATTGTGATGATGATGATGATGCTCCTAGTCTCAGCAGCCATCGCCTGAGGTGAAACAGGTGGACATCCAAATGGGCACCGGTTTGGTGACACCCAAACCCCGAGCCGAAGACCAGGCCCTGGGGGGCTGGGTTTAGATCTCAGGTATTCTTAGATCTATATAGATGTATAAATCTATAATAATAATGATGATAATAATGGTAATAGTAATAATAATAATAATAATAATAATAATAATAATAATAATAATAATAATAATAATAATAATAATAATAATAATAATAATAATAATAATAATATATATAGAGATGTATAAATGTATAATAATAATAGTAATAGTAATAATAATAGTAATAATAATAGTGCTTGCCAATGTAATCATTACATTTTGGTAATTTTGGGGTAAACCCACGAATGAACCATATACCGATATACCCCAAAATCACCCTCAATTGGGTGGGATTTCAACCATCCCCCCAATGGCCAGGACAGTCAAATGGCCAAAATCTCGAAGGCTGGGTTTTTGAAGCCGATTTGGATGATTCGGATACAGTACACAGTTTCACTTGAAACAACCTAAGAAAACTCAATTGCTAAGTGACTAGCGGGTAGCATCCAGCCCTGAGGACGAAAAGCTGGGAGTTTGGAGGGCTCCCTACGTGAACGCCTTCTTTGACAGTCGCTTGGTGCGACGATCCAACATGCTGCAGGCTGACCTGGTGACCCTTGGAGCTCCATTTCAGGGAGGAAACTTGTGGTAAACCGTGGGATGGATGATCCAAACTATCCAGGAGGATATCCTACAGCACTATGCCTAGAATCAACCACTTCATTTGCGATCTGGCGATCGCTGACTGAGCTCGGCCATGCTCATACATCATATGATCAAGATCTATCAAGGGGGATGGTCATACGATAGTGTACCTGAACTAGTTTCTTCGATGTTTTGATTGAATGCCATTGATGTTGAATTTCCCAAAAGCATCAAGTTGCAGCTATGTCCGTTTTGCCATTTTTCCTTTGGTGAGTTCAATACACTAGCACAGCCACGCTGTTTTCACCGCACCACGTGTGCAGTGCAGCCACTCCGAGATTTGAGGAACGAACCCTATGGTCTGACGTTGAACTTCATGGAGTTTGCCATGCTGCCTCCAGAGAAAGAAAAGCAGGTCCACAGCTGAGAAGGAGAGCGTGCGGGACAAAAATTGAGAAATAGTCCTGGGGCCCGACTGCCTTGAGCCATTCCCAAGGCTCAAATTTGGTGTACATGAATCGAGTTGAAATTCTAAGAGAAGACTACATCGACCAGCCATGGTCACCATGGTCCATGTTCTGCCTTGTTGGGAAACACCATTTCTTCATGAGAAAATCATCCAGGGTCTCAGTTTCTTCGAGGTCTTCGAACGAGATGGTAAGGTGCATTGCCGCAGATGACATGGATGCCAGTGATGGGGGATTGGAAGGTCAGTCAGGTCCATTACAACTTGGCCACAGATGTTTCATGATGTTTCGTCAAGTCCCAAGAATCCATGTTTTGGGTGACCCAATTTGATAGTTTCAGGTGCTTTCAATATCATCACAAGCCAGATTTCAGGCACACAAACACCTTTCAGTTGGAGAACTTGAGTTTCATCCGCACATGGCCATAACATAGTTGTCTCCCTCCAGTCATGATGGTCAAGTCAAGTCCCTAAAAATGTTTTTCCCTGATTTTTCATAAAATTATTTCCTTCAGCATGGTCCATGATTGCATTAAATGATCTCATATGTCCTTACATATACTATCTTATATTTATGTTTTTGATATTGTCTATCAACTATTTATATAGCTATCTAACTATTTATAAAACTATCTAGCTAATCTATTCTCATTCTCATTCTCATTCTCATTCTCATTCTCATTCCTATTCTATTCTATTCTATTCCCATTCTATTCTATTCCATTCTATTCTATTCCATTCTATTCTAGTCTAGTCTATTCTATTCTATTCTATATAATTCTATATATCTACCTATCTATCTATCTATAGATTTAATTTATATATATATAATATACATAGATATCAATATATACACATAGATATCAATATCAATATATATATATCAATATATATATATATAGTAACAATATATATATATATATAGTAACAATATATATAGAGTAACAATATATATATATATATTATAACAATATATATAATAACAATATATATATATATATAACAATATATATATAATAACAATATATATATTTTAATATTATATATATTATAACATATTATATATTATAATATATTAAATAAATATATATATATATATATATTACATATTTACATTTTTATACATCTCATCTAAGTATCCTCCTGGCTCATATCATACCCATTCTCTCAGTGATCCCAATCTTTCCCTAGGCCTTGGTGCCCTTCGGGCAGCACGGCATGACCTTGGACGAGGAGATGCAGATGATGAAGCTGAAGAACAAGGCCTGGCCCCACAGCGATCTTTGTTGCTTTATGTTGGTAAAAATAAACCCATAAACATCAGTAGCTATAGTTATATAATGTTATATTCATCATTAATATAATGAGCTATAGCTATATCCTCCATAAAGCCAAACGTTTACCAAGTCATAAATCAACTTGGCTATCGGGGTCTCAGATTGAAGGTACGTTTCATCGAACAACGGGATCGGGGTGTATTAACGGCATGTGACAATGTGACCTCAAATAATGGAATCCCCATTCCCGGATATGTTCCCATACAGTTCACCCATACAGTTCAGATACACTTCCCAGACTCATAGGGTTTCTTCTGAGAGTGTTGATGCGAAACTGATTTGGGCGTCGGTCAAGCGATTGGGGTCACTGGCCGACCTTGCCATGTATTGATGGTTTTAGCATGGTGTAGTTTTATGAACCATCCCAACAACAGTTGGTACGGGATCTGTTGTAACCTGCCTGCGATTGGATAGGAGACTTGGCCAACCACAAGCACGGATAAATTTTGTATATTTTTACCAACCAACACAAGTGATTGAAGCAACATAGGACATGGAGATCAACTTGATCTAGCAACAGAAGCGGACGGAGGAACCAACAGAAACTCTTTTTGGATCCCCAGGAGTACCGGACCGGCGAGGGTCCACCTGTGGAGGACTGGCGCCTGGAAAATCACCATATTTTTCATAGGGAAATCATGGGACCCTCTGGTTATGTCAAAATAGCTATGGAAAATCCCCATTTTTTATGGGTAAATCCACTATTTCAATTTCAATGGCCATTTTCAATAGCAAACTGTGAATGTTTACCAGAGGCTAAATCATCTACAAATGGGACGTTTCCCATAGCAAACTGTTGACTTCCCAGCATCGCTGTGTGGCCACGGGAGGTGCCCAGAAGGGTTAGGAAGCTATCCCCAGATCAGTTGGGAACCAAGGGAACATTGATTTCCAAAGAAAAACACCATGGTCATTATATTAAATCTCATCAAATCCAGTTAGTTCCCAACATTTTCCCAAGATTTTTATAACACATCACATATTTTTCATGCATTTTTGCTGCTTAGACCGAACATACCATATTTCATGGGAAACCCATAAATTATCGTGGCCAAAAAAGAGGACCTGGAAGACGGCTGGGCTGGATACTTTCTCTACGCCGAGTCGACGGACGGCCGCGAGGTGCTGTCTTTTAAGGGGATTTTTTGGTTCAAAAAATCGGGCCAGATACCCTCTGGTAATGTAACATAGTTATGGAAACTAAGTAACTATTATGGAAACATGGAAACATAGTTATGGAAACTATTATGGTAATATTAACTTTGTTCACATAGTTATGGAAACTAATTATGGAAACTAATATGAACATGGACCATGTGTATAGATGATTTACCTATAAATAAAACGCTGACTTGACATAGCTATGTCAGATTGTGGTACAGGTTTGTTTGTCCATTGGCTAAAGACCTTATGTTCCCCTATCAAAACAGATTTAGAGTGGCCATACCTGGGGGTATACCAAATTTTCAGACACACCCAGATAACATCAGAATATATAGCAAGAAGAAACATCAACAAATATCATAAGCCTTGCTGAATCCTAGGTGAGGTGTATCAGGAGTCGTATATTGCTGTTTTTGTAAACCATAATAAATGGACGACTAGACATTTCTATCATTTTCTATCCCACTCAAGAGAGTATTTTGAAGTCAGTTATGAAAAAATCGGGATGTTAATCTAAGTGAAATCTCCTCAGTGTGCTTCATTTCTCCAAGTGTTTCTTTTCTTGCCACTTTGTTGTCATCACCTGAACCTATGGCTGTGCCCCATGGGATTCTCCAATTTTGGTCGGTACCCCATGGGTCACCAAAGCGCCAGGAAAGGTGCAGCTTCATCACGGACGATGGATATTTCGAATCCGCACGTGTGGCAGCGGCTTGGCTGATTTACCTGAGGAGCCCAAGCACCGACCCATGGACCCATTGTGTAATTCCTCTACAAGACCATGGTTTCTGTGTTTTTTTTTGTGGAGGGGATGTGATTATCTAAGAATCCCATGAATCCCGATGGTTCCACCATCCAAAACCTGAGGTTGAAATGGCTCTCACACTTCGATTTGATCGAGAAAGGCTGGTTTCCGCAGTGCCTCAAATCCCAGTGTTTATCATTTTCCCCAGTAGAATTTGCAATTTTTTTGGGGGTATTCCCCTTTTGAGACAGACCCATATACCTGAATCATCCTGAATCGAAAAGATGCCTCTCCGAGAGGCAATGGAAACTGTGTCAAGGAGTCTCAAAAAAAAGGATCCTGGAAAAGATGGAAATGGTGATACATGACATCTTGACATTCAATGAAATCTTTGTGGATCAAAACGACATGTACCACAAGTCTGTATGGGGTGAAATGACTTGCACTTTCACCCAGACGGCTCCACAGTAGCTTCTTTTTTAAAATTCCATCCCTGATCCCAGTTGATCCACACGTTTCGAACAGGTCGCAACCACAAGCCTGGCAAAATTTGACCGAAGCACGTACCTAACTGGTTGAATCAGAACCAGACACTCGGATTTTATGGATGTCTAGTTTTGGGGTTATATGGATTTACCACATAACCATACATAACACACAAAAGGTATCAACCAGTTACTCTTTCTTTTTCCCGCAGAGGATCAACAAAAACTATCAGGTTTACCCTCTGGTAGTCGAACATGGCCAGGCTGCAACATCGGGGTGGTGTGCTGACTCCAAGCGTGGCAGGTACCGTTTGTTCACTCGCATCGTTGATGTGGGAATGGGTCAGAAAGGGGGGGATTTGGCCTCCAATGGAGGGAACATCATTACACCAAAATGCAACTTTGAAAGAAACAACATGTGGTCAACACATGGCCAAACATCAAATTTCAGGGTATGTTTTTGTTTTCAGACGAAGACATTTATATCATCATTTGGGTGTCTGCAATTTTGGAAACATCGGAGGAGCTTACTTCCTCTTGAGGCATTTGCTGCATTTGGTTTGTTTTGCTTCGTTGTTTGGTTGGCATCCACATTTTGTGCTTGACAGTGCTGGAGGGTTACCACCATCAAAAACCATAGCTTGCAGGTGGTACAAACCTGCTGGAACGCCTCATCAAAAGCGGTGTGAAGTTCAAGTCGGGAGGCTGCGCAAACTGAACATCTCTTCACTGCAGTTTGCATTTCATGAATTTAGGACTCATGATTGCATTTTTGTTGCTTCAACGAAGACTAACAGTTGTATTCTTGTGATTTTTGACCTACATTCAGTTTTTCGGGATGCAGAAAAATTGGAGGTGCCATTTTGGATGTTTTAGATCCATAATGCTGTGGGTCCATCCTGGATGGGTCAGGCTGGCACGAGGAATCCGATTGGTCGCCACCAAACCAGAAGTGAGATCTTCCAGCACGAGCCGTCGCTGGCAAGCCTTGGAGCATGCGATGTGGCAATGACCAGATCTAGAGTGTGGTAAATCAAATGCCATCTACCAGTACTACCATTTGGGTTTTTTATGTATATATATATATGTATATGACAATATATTTTTATATTGGGTATACCGCTATTTGGGATTCTTGTTGGACTTAGCTCATGAACATTCATGAACTATGGATTCAATTGATGACCTCTGAAGCCAGGATGCTGAAAAACTCTCAAAACTGAAGGTGGACGCATTTTACAAGGCATCCATTGAATCCATGATTTTGGATCAGTTACAACTACAATTTCTGTTTGCAAACCAGTACCCCTTTGCACATCATTCATTGAACTTGTAGCTTCAGGTTGCATGCTTCAGGGCGATTGATTCCAGGGTGTCGAGCGTTGTGTGGAAAAAGCGTGGATCAGTTCATCACACCATGATCAGTTCATATCAAGCAGCCCATCATTGTAGTGTTTTGGGTCATATCCCCATATGTTACAAGCACATCATCAACCATTCTTGGTTTGCGAGTAAACAATTGCGAAAACACACATATTGATGAAAACACACATAAACGCATACTAACGATATATTTATATAATTATATATATAATTATTTATATATATAATATATAATTATACATATATATATATTTAAATACATGTATATCATCCCAGTCATATAAATAGGAATAAGCAACTATATAATGTACACATATCATATACTGTATATATATATATATGAGTATATATGTGTCATATTCATGTTGGAAATACAATCAGTGGATCTTTGAAGGACACCTACCGCCAGATGTCGCTGGGGGTCTCGTTGCGACCTGAGCTGGCGGAAATGTGGGGGCCGAACCATCTCCAACCAGCATTGACAGATATGTGTGTATATATATACACATTTATACATATATACACAGGCTATATGAGCAAGAATAATGCCAATAAAGATATAACAACAATACAATACTACTAGTAATAATCATAATAATGATGATGATTATGATAGTATAGTAATACAGTAATATATGTATATTGATATATTATGGTCAGCGCCTTAGATTAGACTCCTTGAAGTGGTGTCAACATCGCCGTAGATCGCCTATTGAATCAATAATAGAAACAACAACAACAACAGCAACAACAAGAACAACAAGAAACAAAGCACAAAAAACAAAAATCAGCAAACAACACAAACGCGCATGTCAACGCAAATGCACGTGCAAACACAAACATCATAGCCATATATAGCCATCATGATGATAAAGATACTGGAACAAGCGGCTGGCAGTGCCCTCCCAGCAGGGTTTTCCACAGTTCGGAGCTGGAAAATCACCGCAGATCCAAGGCATCTTCTGCAGACTTGGCGGATGATCTGCACCTAGAGGCGCCACTCATGGCTGTGCCATGTGCGGCCATTGTCGGATGAGGTAGATCCAAGCCTCTTTTTAAGATATGAAATCATATAGATCTTCTTAAAGGAATGGCTGTGAATCATACGAATAGGTGGAGAACCTCCATGGAACAGGTCACATTTCGCCATTCCTCAAAAGTTGGAAACCAGCCTGCGTTTTCTCTTGCAGTTGGCTGTCTATGGGACTGTTGGCATCAATCATCATCATATTCGGAAATACATGGAAATACTAGGAAACCATCCTAAACCTAACTGACCATCCTAAACCTAACTGCAATTTCTGAAACGCATAATCTGTTTAGATTAACTCTGTTAGTCTCCAAGCAGCGGTTCTTTGTCAAATGCTCAAAACCTGCAACCTTTTTTCTCAGATGCACCTATTTCTGCGCCACCAGGTTTCTTGGTCAGGTCCAAACTTGATTTTCCCATTGATTTTCGACCATCTCTGGCGGATTTTCCCCTGAAATCCACCAATTCCAAGGGGATCTCCCAGGACTCCATGGCGGAAGAGTTCCTCCAGTTCAGTCGCTTGCTGCGTCGCCATGGCTTCCAACCGCCGCAGCCTTCAGGTGGGTCTGAGAATGGGATATACCATGGTAATCCATGGTATACCCACTTTGATGATCTTTAATTTGATATATTTTGATAGGGAATCTGATATCTATCATTATTTATCTACCCTATTTTGACTACCATCACTTTGGCTTGTTTGATTGCTGAAGATTGTGAACAGCCACTAGAATTCCACATTCACATGTTTTTTCAAGTCAAAAAGGATAGAGGTCCGCAGGCAAAGGACTGCTACTGGATGATCCTTGAAGTGAGTGACTGTGGTATGTCCCAAACATCTCCCGTGTCCGTTTGGGGTGACATAGGATATATCCCAGAATTCCCAAGACAGTCTTTCTCTAAAATGGGAACCCCCAAAATTGTTCACTTTGGTGGTATTTTGGCTTTCCATTTCCAAGTACAAGCCCATATCCGTCAATGATCTATAGGTTTACACATATCATATCATATCACGTATCACATATCACATATCACATATCACATATCACATATCACATATCACATATCATATATCATATCATCTATTATATCATATATCATATCATATATTATATCATATATCATATATCATATATCATATATCATATATCATATATTATATATTATATATCATATCATATCATATATTATATATACATATCCTCAAATATATACCACATATTTTACCACATATGTTTAGTCACATAGGGATACATAGGATTTGTTCCAATCTAGCTCAAGATATCCCGATGAAACACCTCAACAGCTTGAGACCCACAAAAGGTGGACGCATCGCACTGGATGTAAAGGGCCTGTGGAGCCTTTGCACGGAGGCTGCGGACATGTTGGAATCTAGGCACGGAAACTGTGTGCAGAAATCATGTAACCATATAATGCAGGGTCTTTTTTTGCGTGTATACTGTATACATATGTATATATATGTATATATATATACACACACACTTGAAATATAGTGTGTATATATATACATATTATGATTGTCATTGATTATCTATATGTATACATGAATAACTTAAATGTACTATATATATAATATATATATACTAATATATATATACTAATATATATATATACATATATATATATGTATATGTTGAAAAAAGTATGCCACTACGGGTTAAGCCTGCAGAGCACGGTGTTTCCTGAAGTTTCCTCGTTGAAACACGGGAGGTGCTCCATGCATATGGCGAGCGCGGTCGCCGCTTGCAACAAGCCTTGCTTGGGGAGCGATCCGAGGTGAGTCCAATCCATGAGTCATACCGTGGATGATAAGGGATTACACTACCTACATATTTTCTTGGGAATGATTTAGTAACTAGATTATGCAATTTATATATATATATATATTTATATTAATCACATATTGGATCAGTGTATATGTGTATATATATATATATGTAACCACATACTTTAAGTGTATTGTTCAATGGGGATAAAGAGTGATAAACAGCTGGGATGAAAGATATCACTCAAACAGGGTTGCCAGCGCAGGGATGGCATGGGTCTCTGAATTTGGGAACGCACAGAGATGACCATGACATAGCATGACAATATCACAGCTGAAGCAGGAAAGACAAAAAAGTGATGGGCGAGTACAAGACTTGCTACGTCAAAATTCCAAATTGCAGGCCATCCGGAAAGCTATGGACTTTTCTTGCTGCTTGTTTTAATGGGAAGGGTGATATGCAGAAGGAACTTGTGACCTGAGCAAGGTATGTTGCAATTTTTCATCCCTCAGATATAATCAGAATTACATCTTTCTTCTTACGCTGGACACAGCACCACTTCAAAGGGTGTTGTTGTTCCTACTGGATTCTTGGAACCCTACGGTGAGAGATATCCAGACAGTTTTTTGCAACCGGGCTGTCATTCTCAGGAGGAACTAAATGCAACAAGGAGTTCCAGGACAGGCACTGGGCGCAGTTCCAATGAGCTATATACGGTAAATGAAATAATTATTTCACCATTAATTACAGGGACCCCATATCCCAGCTGATGGGGTACCGCCAGGGATGGGTGACGTACCTCAACAGAAACATCGCTTGTTTTGAGGGGATACGAGAGCCTGAATCCTGGGTGGAAATGCGTGGAGTGAGATAAACGATGTGGACATTTTGGCGCGCTTGGCTCATCGCGTGATCGATTATCAGGGCAACCTTGTATGGATCATGTATGATTATATAATTGTAGATGATTAGGCAGGTAGAAGGATAAATAAATACAGTAGGATTGATAGAATAGGATAATTAGATGGAGTGATGGATACTACAGACAGATAGATGGACAGATCTCACACAGAGCCCTTTGATATGCTTGGATTTCCTTTTTGACACATTGATGGTCATTGGCTCAAGCCCGGGTGTAGCGGGCGCTCACGTTCTGATGGCTTCATTTCACAAGCCCGTTCTTGTTTAGCTACAAGCTGGGGCCCCCAGCCGCAGGTTCCTGCAGATGGCAATGGGATTACGCGTTTTCGCTTTGGCAAAGCTAGGGATGCAATCCCATCATATCCCATCCATATTGAAAATTATTCAGCCACATATTTGGTCCCAAAGATTGCATTCAGCGCCATAAAATGGTGTTGTTTTTTGAGCCACCATTTTTGGTCGCCCTGAAACCATCCGAAACCTGTTTGATTGGATTGGTTTAAGGGAAAAATTACAGGAAACCAGAGTTATTTTCCCATTAAATATGGATAATATGGGGCTTTCCTGTAGATTTTCCCTTAAACCAATCCATCTGAAACCTGTTGTTGTCTCGCTGTTTTTCCCCGAAAAATGGCTGAGGTGACCAAAAAAGATGTGGCTCCCGTGGCTCCTCTTCTTCACCGTGGAGGCCATCGAGGTTTCCGTTGGACCCCAAGGGCCCCAGGCGCGTTTTGCCGGGAGCGAAACTGGGGGAGCGAAACCTTCAGAAACAACGAGGAAAAAGCAACCAGAAATTGGGGATATGGGGATGGATCCAAACCTTGCCATACTTGGGGAATAAGCCTCCATTCACCAGCCATTTTAAGGTACCTATATAGGGTACCAGGGTTTTGACCCATAGACATATCATGCCATATCTTTTTTCCAACAACATTGGACTTAAAAAAACAAACATGCTACTGTAAATGTGTAAAACATATTGAAGTATCATGAATTTTATATGTTGAAAAATCAGGTGAACCATGGTGGGTGATTACTATTCCTCAAGAATAGGAATAAGGATGAAAAGGACACAAAAGAAGAGCTACTGTATGAAGAATTCGCTCCAAAATTGCGGATGGGCCCACAATTTGAAAGGCCCACAATTAGTAGGGAAACTGGTGCTAAACCCTACATCGACCATTGAATTTTGGGCTTCCCAATTTTGAGACATCCCCATTTGGTATCTGCGTTTTTTTGCAGTTTACTTCCATGCTTACCATATCTTGCCACCTTCCATCCATCATTTCTTTCCCTTTTTCTTGGCTTTGTTTGTTCCTTGCGAATCAAAATCCTGGTGCCTGTCCAGGTAATACCACATCTGGTATCGCGTTTCTTTCTTATGGGTTACCGTCCAGGTCTAGCTTGGACTTGCTGTGGTAGCGTCGATGATCCTAGACTTTGCGCACTGTGTGTCAAATGGGGAAATGAGGGGTGGTACCTCCCCGGTGTTTTGACAAAACCAAACATGCACTGGCTGGGTCAGGGTGAGATCTCATTGCTTCAACGACACATGGCAACGAGCTCCATTCGGCCAACACAGCTTTTGGCCTACTACATCAACGTGGATACGGAGGACTGGGGCGACCAGGACTGTTTCTATCCCTTGGCCAACGTATGGGATATTAATGAGGATTTATTATGTTTTGCTGAGATACACTCGGGATATTAATGGGAAGACAATGGTATATTGCTAGGGCCTGGTAGGGATATAGTGATGTATGGATGTGTCTGAAAATGAGGGATGCCTCCAAAATGGTCTGTATTACTCCGGAACGTGAGGACAAACCACTGGAATTTTGGACTACCCCATTTTCAGACAAAGCCATGTTATGACACAAGGTTTATCACCATTGTCCCCTAATGAGCGCAGGTGGAACGACGGAAACACATGGAGGCGCAGGCCTGGTGAAAATTGGTGAAAATTGGCGAAGCGATAGCCCTATGGCACTATGAATATCTACGAATTATCCCACAATGAGCAACTGGCATAAACCTTGATAGATACATATATATATATATATATAATATATATATATATATTGTATAATATATATATATTTTGGAGATATGTGGGATAATTGGTGATATTATCCTAAAATTGATAGATTTGGAGGTATACCGCCATTCATTTTTTTGTGACATCTCCTGCCAGGCATTTTTCAGGGTAGCGTTGTAGCTGTGGATTCTGATTTCGCCGAGGCAAGAGCAGCAGGCCTGCCTTTGTTGAGATTTGAAGTGCCTTGGCGGATGCAGATCCTGTCCATGGAGTCCATGAAGGTGTTATCCCACTGGAAAAACTTAGATGTACCCTCTGGTTATGTCAAAATAGCTATTGAACATGGCCATTTATAGTGGATTTACACATTAAACATGATGATTTTCCATATTTCCATAGTTATGTTAGTTTACCAGAGGGTATCTTAGATGTTTCCAGTCCACAAAAATAGGGCTGTTTAACCATAGGTTTCCAACAGGATTCACGTCATGACAAAGCATGTTAGAATCCGTGGATTCTTGAGGTTCCACCGGTTCCACGTTGGATTTTTCGGCGTTGGATGATTTTTTGGGCCAGCCCATTTCGGCAACGGCTGGCCGGCCTTGTGGTGATGTGAGGCGATCAGTCAAGAACGGATCAAGTCGGGCAAGTGGGAAGCTGAGTTGCGCCCGCAGGGAGCGGTTGAGAGAATGAAATCCACCATTGGATGATAATAACCGCAAAAAACTAGTAATGTTTGATAATCATGTATGATTGGATGATAATTATTTGATAAACTTGATACATCTTGATACTAGTAACAATAAAAGTGTGGATAAACAGACATGCAGATAGTGTAAATATCATAATAGTTAGAATTATATGCAATTATGGTCATTCACGCACTTAGAGTTGATTTTGAAATACCTTTTCTTACCAGATGTTCTGGGATCATCTGGGATCCAAACCTCCAATTGGGAGGTCGGTTTTTTTTTTGCACCCACTTTTGGCTGCTCAATGCTGGGAAGGGTTTGCTGTCCTATTGGAAGCCCCGCCTTTTCGTATCGGATCCATGCATTTTGGTATCCCATTTTGGGAAGATTTGCTACAGGGATGAGCTGAAAAGACAAGTTTTTTGTTTCACGGGAAATCAAACCTTTCCAGCCAAGCCATTCGGGCGGCTTACAATTTGACGAGGGAAAGCAAGTAATGAGATAAACCCCATCCATAAAGCGTCCGCACTTGTGGATTATTATTCGGTTTTCCCTGATTTGGGATGATGTGAAATCTATTAAGTTAACATGTAATGAGATGTATTTGGATCCCACTGGTCTTTTGGGGCGTCTTTTGGCGTTTGACCGGCCGAGGTTTGACCAGAAGTATGTATTGAAGCAGAAACTGTCCAGTGAGCTCTTGAATCCTGCTCATGGGGTGGGGTTTGCCAGCTGGGTTGAAGTTAGGCCGTGAAAACTGCAGTCGAAAGCCCATTGGATCGAAAACTGGTGGGTCCATTAGAACCCCATTTCACAAAGCCCCAGCAGAGAGAGAGAGAGAGAGAGTACGGCGCCAGCAGTAGGACCGAACTACTCAGAAACGAGAATCTTCCTATGTGATTTGGAGTTTGGAGATTCATACCAAAGTGTTTCCCAGAGTCAACGTTACATGATACTAGCACACACATGTCTTTGGCGAATGGGTTGGCTTCTTTTCAGCCGTTTTTGATTGGGAAGAGAACCCGCTGACTATTGACATCTATTGACTATATGACGAAATGTTTGCTAAAGGGGGGACTGACACATCGATCAGTGCCGGCAGGACCACTTAGTGAATGCCACTGTGGTCTCTTCGTTGGCAGCGGTGAAATCCGATCTGGGGGCTGCACTGGGAGGAAATTTCCAGATTTCTATGGCCCGAGATCTGCTAACGATTTCCCGGGAATATGCAGCTGCAACTCACTTTTAAGGGTTGTTTTCTTGCGAAGATTCATGTCACTGGAGTTGGTACTACCACAGATATCACCATTTGTTGGTCACAACATCCCTAGGTTTTTCCGCTGCATGGCCATGAATTAAAACCCCCCAGTGATATCTCTGGCTTGGTGGTTAACTATCCAATATGATCCTCACTTGATCTCAGGAAGATCGTAGATGGCCATCTCAATATTATCCAATAATATATATATATATATGGGGAAACGGCCCCGTAGATAAAGACGAAAGTAGGTTGAGCGTAATTTTTCATCAGTTTTGGCTTCAGCGCTCTGATGAGCAGTGACCATCCCCTCGTATCGTGCACTTGT
>Ga0126342_10002778_pt1 | contig 27940 bp, 22 predicted proteins | sample Cyp1metagenome_FD_92528 | JGI IMG/M metagenome (GOLD analysis project Ga0126342, IMG submission 92528) | Coral microbial communities from Lord Howe Island, Old Settlement Bay, Australia - Cyphastrea 1 metagenome | ecosystem: Host-associated > Invertebrates > Cnidaria > Coral ... | reverse complement strand
TGTTTGTTTGTTGTTGTTGTTGTTGTTGTTGCCTTTCGTCGTTGTCGTTGTCGTTGTCGTTGTCGTTGTCGTTGTTGTTGTTGTTGTTGGTGGTGGTGGTGGTGGTGTTGGTGTTGTTGGTGTTGGTGTTGGTGTTGGTGTTGGTGGTGTTGGTGGTGTTGGTGGTGTTGGTGGTGTTGTTGGTGTTGTTGGTGTTGTTGGTGTTGTTGGTGTTGTTGGTGTTGTTGGTGTTGTTGTTGTTGTTGATTAAGAAACCCTTCATAAACCAAACCATTCTTGGGGCTTGGTTTGGGGTTGAACCCCCAAGACATTCTCATCGTGTCCTCCATTGCTGACATACCAAGTGTCAGTAAAACAATAATCAAGCACCCATATGTTGATGGCTTATACCACCCATTTATGGTAAACTTAGGGATGGTTCACTAGTGCTTTGCTAACATCAACTAGCATTGTTTTGAGCACTCTTGTCGGCCATGTTTTTCTTGATTGTGCCACCTTTGATCCAGTTTGGCGAAATTGGGATAGATCGAAAGCGGCTGACTACCATATTTTTTCGGGGCGACGAACCAACATCCATAAAACCCAAGCCATTTTGCTGCGAGAACCAAGGTACCTGGGTCCCAAAAGACCCATACTTGGGGTGCGGGCCCCACTCAGTAAAGGGATGTATACTCCCAATTAAATTAATGGAATATTCCCACTCATATATGGGATTATATGAATTATATGGTTTATATATGGATAAAGCACTTACTAAGTGGGATGAACGTCCAAGTACCCAGTTCATTCGTTGATCTTATATGATTCATACAAGGTGGTGCCCCTTTTCGGAATCGCTGAGTTGGTGCGTTTATAAGTCCAATTTCACTAGGGTTGATGAAAAGGGGTTGTATCTATAAGTTGGTGCGTTTATAAGTCCAATAACATAATGACTATGGGGTTGATGAATGGGGGTTATATTTTTTTATCTGTCCAATAACTAAGGTTGATGAATGGGGGTTATATCATGTTATTTCGGTTATATCTATAGTTTCCAATTGCACTAGGGATTATGGGGGTTATATCTATAGTAATGTATAGTATTCATGGGGATTATAAAGCGATGTGATGCCCCCAGTGATGCCCGGAGCTGACTGAACTCCGAACAACGCCCGTAACAATTATCGCGATATCTACCATACATGGGAAAGTGAGTGCACTTATAAACCAACTGAAGATTAATTATGGAGCGCCAAGAATCATTGTTCCACGATTGAGTCACTTTTCTTGATGATAAAACCATGTTAAAGCCTCAACTTTTTGAGTGAACACACGAATGGCTAACGAACAGGGGCACATCCTTTTATTAACATCCAACAAACACTGATTTTATACCATTAATCTCCGTTGTTTGTTGCTAAAACCCAATGTTTGTCGGTTAATCTTCTGTATCTCTAGTGCACGCCAGGGCTTTCGAAGGTCCTTTCGAAGACCCATGGAGTCACCGTTACCTGGTTCGAAACAGTGGGAGCTGTGCTGGGCAACACTTCTGGATGGCAACAAATTCATACAATGTGGGGCCTCAGTTGCCTCAGGTTGTTGGCTAGCTATACATGTTTACAACTGGATTAACGTTCTTGGATGGGATTATAAACACACCATAGATCCTCATTCTGGTGGGTTAAACCGCACTTTTCATGGCTCAAATCCTTATTTTCATCCTAAAATAAACGAAAAATCCCACTTTTCTCGCATTTTCATATATGTTCCCCCTTGAAATGACCACGTTGTCCCCAGGCGCCGCGGCCCACGCGACGCCGAGCCTTTCGCGCCGCCTTTCGCCCCGCGCAGCCCGCGCAGCCGCAGCCGCCGGCGGACGGACAGCCGTGGCCGCGGCGGCTTCGGCAGCCCGAGAAGGCGGAGGAGTTGGGAGACTTGGCCAAAGATTAAACCCCTCAATGACTTTAATGGTGGTTTTAATAGTGATTTTTCATGGATTTTAATGGTGATTTAATGGGATGTAATTACGTTTTTACCCTCTGGTTATTTAACAGTTCGCGACAGTATAGATGGCCCATAGAAATAGATGGTTTACCTATTAATAGCATGGTGATTTTCCATGGCGAACTGTTAGTCATAACCAGATGGTAACTATTTTTGTGAGGGTCTTCATCCACCTGTCCCTTTGTCCGTCGTGACGATGGGAGTCTCGTGATCAGCCGGCACTTCAGGATTGAGCATCCTGCTCGCGGTGAAGCTCGGATTGTTTGCTGCTCATGGTGATAAAACCGCCATGGATACCTCCAGAAATTGAACATGAAGCAAGAGATAATACAAGGGGATTTCCTAAGTCATGGGGGTACCCCTATTAATTGTTGGCTTATTTCATGGAAAATCCATTTTAAAAATGGAAAAGCCTAAAGATGACATATGTGCCACTTGGAATCCACCATGTTTTTTTGGCATCTTCACGGGATAGATCCATTTACAAGACCAATCTACAAGGTGGGGCCCCATAGTAGTTAGCCAAGTTGGTTTATAAGTCCAATAATTAGGGTTTATAGGGGTTATATCTATGGTTAATGGGGATTCTAAACCAACTTATAACTATGGGGGCACCACCTTGCAAAATTGGTGGCTTTAGTGCCCAAAAACTATGATTTTGTTGTGCCCACACACTGTATCAAGATCAAACAGGAAATTATGTCCAAAACGCTGAATTGTTGTTTCCATGTTGGATTTCTGGAGTGTACAAAAGAATGCAAGTCTCGGTGTGACTCAGTCTCCCAACTCTAAGGAGTACATCACCATCTTGCTGCTGCCATATATGTATTTTGTGTTACGGCTTTAAGGTGACAGGATGTGAAAGTTTAGCAGTTACCATCCAGAAAGCCTGTCATTTGGAGGTGAAACCACACTTTCCCCTAGTTCTTGCCTTCAATGCATTGAAATTTCATGAAATTTCAACGGAGAGATGAGGTTTCGAGTTTCACGTAGTCGCCCCAGACACCTCGATGGTGGAAGTTGCGTTCGAAAAACATGCTGGCAGGTGGTCGGTTGAAGTCGGTGGTCGAAAACACTGTTAGAGACGGAGTTTTGGTAGGGATAGATACTAGGGATGTATGGGAAATTGGGAATAATTGGGGATTCAATGGTGATTTCATGGATTTGAAAGGTTCCTTCTGGTCGCTTTTTATTGCTTGTTGCCGTTCATGGAAAAAACGGGTGTACAGTCACTTTTGCTTCAGCTTGATCACTAATAAGAATATGAATATGAACATAATATTACATATTCATCTACAAAGTGGTCCCTCCAAACGATAACTAAGTTGGTGAACATAGCTCCACTTTCACTATGGTTTATGTTACATTAATATCTAAATATCTATATGTTTACTATGGTTTTTAAAGCAACTTATGAGGCCCATGGGGCCTCACTTTGTGGTTCGGTTCATCCTTTATATTCTCCCATGAATCTGAACATGGCATTCAGCAAATCATCACGAGAGTATGGGAAGATGTGCACGAAAAAACAAAAAACGTATACTGGTTGGTGGTTTCAAACATGTTCAAACATTTTTCAATTCCATTTCATATATGAGATGTCATCCTTCCCATTGACGAACTCATATATTTCAACATGGTTAAAACCAGCAAGCAGTATATTTTGAGGAGGACATGTTGTTTTTTCAAATTTGCGTGAGCGAGTTGTGTCGGAAAATGGGACTGATCCTGATCCATTCCACCAACACTGCCTGTGGGTCCAAATCCTTGACCCATTTGACCCTTCATTCCACGGATGGTTCAATACACACAACGTGAAAGGGGCTGAGGGTCCATTGTTCTGGGTAAATTATAGCGACCTCACTGCGACCGAACCCTGGAAATCATGGTTAATAAGGGAAATCATCCCCAAATGGCCTTAATTCAGGTTAGTGAAATATTATAATTTTCCCAGACTGTTACAAAATGTGTTATTGACCTTAAATCTGTCATATTTGGGTAAGATTGGGATTGGTAGTTCAGTGCTTTGATACTGTGCAGTCCCGCGAACACAGCTTGGGACGCCTTAGAGGGTGATTCCTTCGGGGATTCGAGCGACATTTATGGGATATCCTTGAAATACACTTGATTAGTTTTGCCCACCATAGTTATCACAATCCATAACCAATCCGTATTTAGAACGAGTCTTCCGGGTATATCATGCAGCGGGAAAAACACGCTCTCATCTGTATGCAAGATTATGCTGCTTAGTTACTCATGTTATTATTACATACATACATATATATATGATTGTCTTCATGATCATGGATAGACTGTCCCAGACTCATGTATATGGATGGATTATATTTTGTTCATTATCCCCCATTAAATTCCCATTCGAACGGGACACATTTTTGTTGGTTAATGATCGTACATATACCCTCAAGCCAAGATTATGCCATTACAACCCCACTAAGACTCAAGTAAATCTCTATAATCTATAGTTGTCCATTAATCCCCTAAAAACACACGATTCCAATAGCATTGACATATAAATGTGATAGTTGCCACTATGTTGGTTCATTCCCACTAAATCCTTATGTTTATTACTATAATTCCCATGAAGGATGGTAACGGTATTTCAACCGACTAAAATTTTGGTTTGGAACATTGTTTATTTTTCCATTCAGTTGGGAATTTCATCATCCCAACTGACGAGTTGTCATATTTTTTCAGAGGGGTAGGTCAACCACCAACCAGAAACATATCCCCGTTATAATATATTATAACCATTGTTGAAGAGCCATTCAGAGTTATACCCATTCCTGGTTGGTGGTTTCAAACATTTTTTATTTTCCATTTCATATATGGGATGTCATCCTTCCCATTGACTTTCACTCATATTTTTCAAGATGGTTTTTGCACCACCAACCAGCCATAGTTACAAAGCCATGAATAACCATAGTTATACCATGTTTTCAGTTATTAACCTATGCTTATGCTATACTTATCCCATTAAACCACATTAAACCAATCACATCCCCATTATTAAAAGCCACAGTGATACCACCAACCAGAAACGGCCAAAGTTTTCATCTCTATGAGATCCCATTCTTTTATACCCGCAAAATATGGCCTTTTATATCTTTTATGGTACAGTAACTATATTTTCGGATTCTGAAATTCCCATTGATAATATGGCTATGGATCAATACCTATAAATAGCGTGTTTAGTGGGATGAACATCCGTAAGTCCCAGCTCTTTTGATTTGAACTACAGGGGTGGTGCCGACTCATGTAAATACCCTCTGGTAATTTGTTTCATAGCTATTGAACATGGCCCATTTAATTCGTTGATTTACCCATTGAAAATGGTGATTTTCTAGTTCGCTATGTTAATTTACCAGAGTGTATATGGTACCATAGCCATGATCTTTTTGCCATGATCATGGTCTGAAATGCCAGGTCGGCAACTCGCAAGGCATAGCGCATAGCGGAATGATGATGGAATAGTCTGAGAGTAAATGGTGCGGACAGTGTTGGGTAATGGGATAATGATGGGAATCTAATGGAATTTCATAGAGTATAATTGAATATATAGAAGCAATGGGATATAGAAGCAATCATAGATTTATATATATATATATACCATCTGGTTATTTAACATAGCCATGGAAAATCAGCATGTTTAATAGGTAAACCCAGGTAAACCATCTATAAATGGGCCATCTATACCATGGCTATGTTAAATAACCAGAGGGTATATATACTGTGTAATGGGATTTACTTGAGCCATGAATAATTCCTACCCAACGGTTGAGAACGGTTATTGAGACAGGAGTTGTACTACCTTTTCTCGAAAAAGGGGATTATGAACTAAAACCATTGTAGGGAAAGCTACAAACCAACTATAATAATAACCTCTGGCAAACTGTTACATAACTATGGAAAATCGCTATTTTTAATGGGTAAATCCACTATAAATGGCCATTTTCAATAGCTATGTTTGTTTACCAGAGGGTAGTTGCTTTGAACTTACACTCCGGTAATGAAACACGGCTTGGTGGAAAATCTAGCTTATAGTCAATTTTCCAAGCTATACAACATGGAAAAAGTAGGGGTCCTTAACGGGTGGTCGTGACTGGATTGTTACCCATGAAATACGCCTGGTTATAAATTCAGTTAATATTTTAATATGAAGCTAGTGTGAATTACTATATCCACTTAATATATCCTACTGGATTAAATACGCCTAATCTGGTTGGTGGTTTGGAACATTTCTTTATGTTTTCCATATCTTGGGAATAATAATCCCAACTGACGAACTCATATTTTTCAGAGGGGTAGGTATACCACCAACCAGTAAGAATTTATATGAAGGGGATGTAAGCCAGCTACTTGCCATCCAACGAATTGCTAGGGCCCAACGAGAACAACGCTATCAAACCAAAGGTGATATTGGGTGATGATGTTCCCAGAACTAGGGAAAATTTGCAGGACCCCCCCATGCTTGGATGGGAAAAGCCAAGGTGTTCTGTAGATATTGTAGATGTTCCATTAAACCAATCACTCATTGGTGCCTTTCCCTCAATTTTACTTATTTTTGTTTCATGGGCTGATGTCAGCCACGGATTGCTAGACTTTGATGAATCAGAGGGGCGAAAAAGTGACCATCTGCTGCAAAAAAATGTTGCTGTAGAATGGTGCTCCCCTAACGATCAACAACTGGTTGATGGTTTGGAACATGATTTGTTCCATATATTGGGAATAATAATCCCAACTGACGAACTCATATTTTTCAGAGGGGTTCAAACCACCAACCAGACAAGGTTATACTAGGGTTTAGTAGAAAATCCAGCCGCACTATGCTGGCCTTCTGTCTTGGGACGTACGTCAGGGCGCATTCCGTAACGGAGCCACCGAGTGAAGATGAAGATGAGGAGTCATTGCCAGCAAGCTACATGGGTGTGTCTGAAAATGAGGTGTTTGACGGTTTTTCACCCCCTTGCCATGGCAATGTTTTCATGCGGAACAATGATGATAAACCGTGGAAAGAAGGGGATTTCTATGTTCAGACAAAGCTAGATTCTATCTATTTGCACCGATTGTAGACATCTGCAGATGCCATTTTGGAAATGAGACTCTCGACACCAAGCGTCCTTCTCACCATCACAAAGTTAAGGGATAAAGCGTGTTTACAGCAGCCCACACAAAGATAGAACAGTGTTCCAATCTTAGTTGTGTGAGTTTTAGAAACACTTAGAAACACTTTCTAGTATTAGCTGTGTGAGTTCTATTTGTTTCTAATTGTTTCTAGTAAGTAAATATAGATATACAATTGGCCTATACTTACTTAGTTCGATGATGTGAGTTCTCCCCATATTCTTCCAGGCCTCCAAGATATTTTTGCCTCAACCGTGTGTTTTCAAAGGTCACGAACCAGGGCGCTTGAAATTTCCATGATTGATCTGGAAGATGGGTGTGAATATGGTACTTATATAATTAATTATATATATATACATACCATACCATACCGTACCGTACCGTACCGTACCATAGCATAGCATAGCATACCATACCATACCATACCACACCATACCATACCATACCATACCATACCATACATATTATGTGTATATATATATAGAGATTATATATATATACATGACCGAAGTTATGGTCGCGTTAATACTTTGCAATTGATGACCATAACCTCTGGGTTTCCTCAACATGGTCAAAATCATCGTTTTAATGGCTTTCAAAATGCTTCAAGTAATGGTTTAAGCAATGGGTTTAATCATAATTTAACACTAAACACAGGATTCTGGGGCTTCCTCAGGTGGTTGGTGTGTATGGTTGTAGGCAACATTTGCGAAATAATAGAAACTACATCAACACATCCCACTGAATAACAATAACTTAACAAGCCAAATCGCACGTGATGCAACAGAACGACCCTGGAACAATGCGGTTGAGGTTCAAATCGAACTGCTGCAATCGATGCTATGGAGATGGCCGTGCCACTTCCATCCCTGTGTCAGCCAAATTTCTTATGCTTACCCTCTAGTAAACTAAATAACTATGGAAAATCACCATTTTATAGCTGGGTTAAACCAACTATTTCTATGGCCATGGCTTCAATAGCAAACTGTTAGTTTGCCAGAGGGTAAACTTATAAACCAACCTCGAGATTAAGACCCTGGGTTTGTGCTTGAACATCGAACCAGAAACATGGGCCTAATGGTTGACTTGTTGGGTAAATTTGAGTGATTTAATGCTTAGGTTATCTCATGGATGGGATTTTGGCTATCCCGGAGGCACTCTCTCAACCCTCAGCAGAATTCTAAACAATGAAATATTGACCCAATGCGTAGCAACGTACAACGAAGGAGCTCCGTGTTTTCTTGGTTTGTCTCGAACTGAGCAGATACCTTGAGTCCTTGAGTGTTCGAATAAGACAAGCGAAGCTTGCATTGAAACCTTCAGACGGGCAATTCTGATGTGGATATCGAACTTGCAAGCATTACAGTCAAACCCTATAATGAGCAAAGAAGGGCAGTGAAGCAAACTGGCCTGCTTGCCCACTACTCAGCCCTTGCAAGAGGAGCAGATGAGACTGTTGATATGTTTGAAAATTTGAACGACAAGTTAGCTTAGCTAGCACACCCATAATAGTCCCATGAAATGGATGATACAATAACGTGCGTTTGCTCGTTCAATCCACATGTTCGCTCGTTAAAGTGCCACAATTTACCCACATAATTACACTGTATATCCATGTATGGTTAGCAAGCAATTGGAAATCCCCGATAAACGATTATTCGAATGGGAAAATCATCAAAAAAAAATGAGGCTTTTCCAGCAAGCCATGCTCGAATACCGGTACCCAGTTTTTCTAGTGGGATTTTGGCGCCATCCCCATCAAGCACCATTGACCCAATGTGTTTTTTTTCTGCCCAAAGAAGTCAATCATTGGCTCTCCAGTGTTTTTTAACAATTACCCACGTCACATTTCACCTGTAGTAAACCTAGTGCCACAAACCATCCCCGAAATCCGACACATTTTGGGTGGTATACACACCATCGATGGTAGGTTTATGGCCTTGGGTTTAACACATGTTTTTTCGTTGATTCCCATAGAAAATTGTTAAATCCCCAAATAATGAACCATCCCCCAGTCATCACCATGAATAGTTGGTATGTTTACCATTTCCAAATGGGTGGTTTATGACATGGTTTTAAGCACATTATATAGATTTTTGTTTCAAGACATTAACTGGTTGGTTTGGAACATGAATTTTATTTTCCATAATATATGGGATAATCATTCCCATTGACGAACTCATATTTTTCAAGATGGTTAAAACCACCAACCAGATTAATCATTGTAACATGTAACACATTCTCCCCCATGGCTACCCTAGCTCCATCCCCCAGGACGAGGACGAGGATGACGCTGGTGAAGACGGTCCCAAGGTGCGGACCTTCTCGGACGGCGTGGTTGAAATGGCACCATGGGCAGGCAGATGAATATGATTTTAAATAGCAAAGATGGAGATCTAACATGTTTTGTGTTTTGTTTTCTCAGCCCAATAGTCAATGGTTAATAGGGAGAGGGAGGATTTACTCTGAATATACGGAAGAACTGAACTGTTTGGTGGTTTCAAACATGAATGGATTATTTTCCATATATGGGATGTCATCCTTCCCATTGACTAATCTTTTTCAGAGGGGTAGGTCAACCACCAACCAGTTTTAAATAGCAAAGATGGAGGTCTAACCGGCACAAATTTGGAGTAATTGTCACCAGGAAAATGGTGACTTCAATGAAACAATTCTAACCAGCAAATGTTATATGTTAACCTATAAGACTGGTGGATTCAGAAACCAAAGATGTTTTTTTGAGCGAGCAAAGATGAAGCTTTCATCAACCAGATACGGGGAAGCTGTCCAGAAGATGGCTAACTTTGATTTGTGTCTGTTGTTTTCCTATTTTGTGAGTTGTTTCTGGCTATCGCCCCCCCAGTTATAAGTTATAAGATGTTATAAGTTTTTAAAACCATTTACTGTTGTAAAAATTATAAGTTATAGGTATCATAAACCATAAGTTGGAATTATGTTGTTTATTCTGGTAATCTTAGCCATGAAACCTACGCGAGGACAACGCGCTTCTACACCCCGGCAAGAAACATGGTGCGCAGCGCTTGAGGGCTGGAGTTGGGGTGGAGGAAACCGGTCTTGGCCAAGCTCAGAATGATGGGCGAAATCCCAACAAACATGTTTTGTTTTGTTTTCTCAGCCCAATAGTCAATGATTAATAGGGATAGATGGGAGAAGGATGATTTACTCTGAATATACGGAAGAACTGAACTGGCTGGTGGTTTCAAACATGAATGGATTATTTTCCATATATGGCATGTCATCCTTCCCATTGACGAACTCCATCATATTTTTCAAGCTTGTTATGGCACCACCAACAAGTTCTTTTTTTTTGGTGGCCATGTAAACATCATGGGTTTAACAGCCCATTCAAGGATTACTTCAAAGAAACATCCGATTATTCTCAAATTCAAACCTTTGCTTAGTAGGGAATAAGGGAATGATCCAGTTTTCACCAGTTTTTTGTTCGTCCCAGCAGGTCCCAGCAACCCCCAGCAACCCCCATTCCCATCCATTCCCTATCAAGCACCAGTAAGAATTACATGGGAAAACATGTTTTTTTTGGGGGGGGATATGCCAATTATATGCCAATTATTGAGAGACTCGTGGTACGAGATCAGACCATCAAGAGCGACGATGGATGATGCGACACTTGCAACGAAACGGGACAACATCCGTCACACCAGTACGGTCAGTTTTTGCAACCAAGTACAGTTGCCAGTTGCCAGCGAATACTACAAAACTATATGATGCAACCAATGGTTAGCCTATAGCTGTCTATGATCGACATTGCAACTTGATGAGGTTATTATATACAATGTTTTTCAAAATGCTGTCACTTGTTGTTGTTTCCCTATAGATTGGTCTGGATGAATTACATTGACCTCTGTGACGTCATTGGAATGATGTTTAGTAACGGGAATCACCGTAGCTGCTGGCCTCATTTCAATTTATTTCAGCTGTTTTCATTCAGATTGCTGAATGGTTATATTTCCGCTTGACGATTAGTCTTAGGTAGTCGCAAGGAAGCTAACATAGTCTCGTGGCAACATAACTTGTCACAGGTCGGTGGAATGTCCAGTTCGATTTCAGTTACCAGCCAAAAATCACATGCTATTGATATTGTCCGTATCCTTACCACTGGTTGGGTGTCAAGAGGACAACTGACCTCAAGATTACCAGTTTTTTGTTGGCTTGGGATTTTTGCTTCCAGGAGAGGCAAAATACATCTACAAACCCGCCACGGATGGTGTCTTGGTTAAGCAGACGCTTCAAGCGAAGCAAGCGGCGTTCGCCTAGCAAAATTGATGGGAAGTCGCCATCAAACATATGGCTGTTTCCTAAAGCATGGGGATACCCCAAATCACCGTGGGTTTCAATACTAGAAGGGACCAATTAATTGTGGATGATTGGTGGCACTTGGGTTTTGCCCCCCAAGTAACAGTGCAAAAATGGTTTTGTACTTAAAAGCCTATTCAAATTAAAGCACCAGGATGTATGATTGTTTCTTCTACTGTATGATTGCTGAATGGTTAATCATTAATAACTGTCATTGACAATATGGTTCATGATGGTTAATGTGGGAAATACATAATAACAAAAATAGTAGTAATAAGAAGAATAAATTATAATAATTTTAATAATAATAAAAATAATAGTAATAATAAATCAATAATAATAATATAATAACAATAATAATGATATATAACAATAATATGATTGACCCACTATAAACCAATCCTGGTTGGTGGTTTGGAACCATCTTTTATTTTTAATGACGTTCCATTCAGTTTGGAATCATCCCAACTGACGAACTCATATTTTTCAGAGGGGTAGGTTCACCACCAACCATATATATATATATACATATGATTATAGATTATATATGTGTGCCAAGGTCAATCTATCTATCAAACCAACTAATCGAATCTACCTTTCCTGTTCCATTCCTCACGCAAGGAACACGCAAGGTTCAGACATCCAGGATTGTGTCCGTTTCATTGACGGAGTTGTGAAGGGTGCTGGACCTGATGCCATTTCTGCAATCCTTGGTCAGAAATATGTTGGAAAGAAATGGAATGGCATTGTGCAATTGGCTGACTCACTCAACATTCCTGTCCCTGACGTTGTCACCAGGGTTGAAAAGGCGAGGAAGAAAATCCAAGCCAAATTCCAGGATCATGCGAAGTTGCTTGAAAAGAATGTGCCAGTGGAATCGCTTGTTCTCAAGCCTGATTTCTTGCAGTTGAACGCCGTCCAAATCCCCAGGGTTGCTGGGAATTCCTGCAGTAGTTGCCCTGAACATAGTTTTCCATCCTGGTCATAGTTTCTTGGGCATCTTCACCTCAGCTTTTAGACTCCCAATGGACTTGACCGAGGCACACATGACTGAATAAAAGTCGACACAAGGATGCCGCTATAGACGATGGTGAATGGGGGGAACCGTCCCGATATCATTCAACCAGGTAGTCAACAGTCGACGCCTCAAAATCTGACCAGTTTGGACATGGGATGGACGGTATCTGCCTCCAGCCGTCATGATCCACATGAATCCACATAAATCCATGAAGATTATCACTGATCATCATATGGTGATGAAAAATTGCATTTAAACCAGTCTCTAGGTCAATCAACTGGATGGGTAGAAACTAATTAATCCGAACTAGTCTTGGATGGTATCAATGGAATTATCTACGTTCACCAGCTAAGAATTCATTTTGTTTCAGGGTATCTAAGATTGGCACTGATGTCATATTTGCTGTATGTGGCGATAATTTCTGAAAAATACCCCGTTGACTATCCCACCATATCATTGTCAAACAGTGTTCATATTTTAAAGAATGCCTCGCATCCTTTTAAATATTCATGATTCATATGTTTTTTTAGTTCAGGCGTCCACATTGGCCTTGCTCCATTAGTTACACATATAGTCATTCTGAATTAGATACGGAAAATCCAAACGAAAATCCCACTCAAATGTTAATATAATAATTGAAAATCCCATATCCTATCTACTCCAGGACTAGGATTATGTAATATTATATGTATATATATAGATGTAGATGTAGTTACCCGTGTAGTATATATATATACATATAATACATAGATGTAGTAACTAGTAGCTGCCCGTGCATATATATATACATATATATGTATACATATATATATATATATATATACATATATATATATGTGATATGTAATTCCTTTTGTCTTGCTGTTCTCCAATCATACGTTGGGCCGCGCACGTGGTTGAGGTTTCAGGGAATTGGACAAAGTGGTGGAATCGGCGAGATCTGGCGTGTTTGGTGCCCCCCGGTTCCCCAAAAAAAGGGTAAAGTTCTCAGCGTCTAAACGAAATATTGGGTAAATCATAAGCTAAATAAGTGGTAAATATCATCATATTTGTTATATGTTGTTTTTTCTTTTGTTAACTTTTTGTAGCTTTATAATATATGGTATAATATATAATATATGTGATGTTTACCCCAGCTTTTGGCGTGCACGAGTCCTACAAGAATCCCAGTATACCAGATAGCTACTGAAGATCAGTTGGAAGTGGCGAAACCCATTGGGAGTCACCAAAAATGGCACAAAGAATAGTTGGTGCATCATCCCACTTAGTAAGTGGGTTTGTAAAACAACCAGTGAAATAAGTGGATCAAATCTACTTATCCCATGCAAATAACTGGGCGGTGAACTAAGCTACGATTCGTGGGATGAGCCACCAGGCAGTTGATTGAACAACATCCAAAACACTGGGAGATTATAAGGCGTTAGAAGAGGTTGGTTTTCTTGAGCAATAAAACCAAAACCGGCAGTTGCCCCTCCGACATGCATTCTTCCCAATATTCTCTCTAGGATTCCCATTGCGCCCCTCTTGATTGAGTGGTGGATGATTTACAGACCATGGCTTTGATAGCTTTGACTGAATTCTTGTGTCCTGGTTAGAAAGGGTTCAAAATCTGGTTGCAGTCTATGGTTGCCATCCAGCCATCCACTAAAACACGGATTTGGTCCAGTTGTTCAAGCATTTTCACTACTTTCTGACCGTGGCAATAGGTAGGTGAATAGTGATTAGCCACTTGGAAAATAGACCAACCAACTATACACGGGTATCTGAAATTAGCCATGCCGACTGGCCCACAAAAGATCATGATTCCACTGAATGAATCGTCATAAATCGTCCAAATGTTTGTGTTACCCCTTTCTGACCCATGTACTAAGCAACCTTTGGAATCATGTTTGACTTGAACAGGTTTTTGTGTGTCTTGCGTTCCTCTTATGTAGCATGATGATCCACAATTGCGAGTGAGACAACCAACAAGGTCAGTTCTTGGTTGACTGCGAACCATATTTGTTCCTTTACATGTAATACCCTCTGGTAAACTAACATAGCTATGGAAAATCACATTTTTTAATGGGAAAATCAACTATAAATGACCATTTTCAATAGCTATGTTAGTTTACCAGGTAATATCTGTTTGCTGCTTGTTACCGGTGCTTTGAGCAGGGTTGATCCACTTACTTGGGCAAGATAACCACCCTCTCCGGTTCGCAGACAATGGGTGAAAGTACCAATGTGTTGGTTTATAAGTCCAATAACTAGGGTTTATGGGGGTTATATCTATAGTTAATGGGGATTATAGACCAACTTATAACTATGGGGGCACCACCTTGTACCAATGTGAGAACATGTACCAAAATTGCATGATTTTTTGATTTATTGCCTGAGCGGGTTGCAATTTTGTCATACACTGCATCTTTTCACAAACCCAATTCTCATACTTGTTGGTCTATATCCCATGAAATATCCCTTTGATGATCGGCATAAATCCTTTAGTGTTGTGGGTTAATTATGTGAGTTATGTGGGAAAAAACGCAGACACATCCATCCTTTGATCCATGTTTGTGAAAAGATTAAGGGAATAATCATTCAATTCACTATGAATTCAAGGGTTAAATCCTACAGTGTGGGTCTCCCAAGTCATAAATTGGTCGAGTTTCACCCCATACTATAATCCAAAACATATCATAGCTGCCATAGATGTCGGAGTTATTTGGGCCAAACGAACTATCGTTTGAAGGAAAAACTTTGTAGGTTTGGGCTTAAACATGGACCCAGGTTGTACCAAAAAAACTTCATCCGATGACCGCCAGATCGACGCAGCGGCCGATGATGCATCATCCAAAGCCAAGACGGCCTGGGACTCCCAGTTTTCAACTAGGTCACAGCGAGATTTTTTCCAGTTCTGGATCTGAAAAAAGGTCCTTAAATTGGATGAAATAACTCCTGCAACTAGGTGCTAATATATCATGAAATAAGCCAGTTGTAACTGGCTTGACACATATCTTGGTCAACTATAGGTTTTATGTGGGATGTAACTATAGTTAATGGGTTGATAAATCTACTTATAATTTGGGGGGCCTCGCCTTGTATTTGACTGTGTCTACAGGAAGGGGCCCCCAAACGAACGGTTTCTGCTGTTTGATAACTAGGCGAACTGTTGAATTTATGCGTGGTATTGCTGGGGATATCTATAATGGGATGGGTTATAGACCAGCTTATGACTGGTGGACCCTTCCTGTTCTAAAGAGTTTTGGAGGAAATCCCGGTAGGAAGCATAAAGGCTTGAATTGAAACACGTTCAACATACAACTGCTTGATATTTCACGAACGAAATTGATCTTTTGCAGGATAAAATTGTGATTTGCCATACTTACTTGGTGGCTCATCCCACGAATCGTAAGTGGGTTAGTTCACCCCGGTTATTTGCGTGGGACAAGTAGAGCTAGTCCACTTATTTCACTGGGGTTCTTACAAACCCACTTACGAAGTTCAATGGATTGGTTTCAGCGGAAATCTACAAACCATAGCTTGACTTACCCCACTTATAAGTGGATGAAAACTCTACTTACGCCACGCAATTAAAAAACTGGGGTGAACTACAGGAAACCAGAGATGTTCTGATTAAATCATAGATTTCCCATTAAATATATAGATTTCCCATAGATTTCCCATTAAATCTATGGTGTGTTCCTGTATTTTTGTTCCCTTCAACCAGTCACCATTGATGTCTGTGGGGGCCCCATCCACAGATTTCGGCGGATCAACCATGATCAACCCAGACGGGCGCTGCGGTAGTTTGACCGTGATGTCATAGGAGACCTTACCTACCCTTTGGTTATTAAACATAACCATGGTATAGATGGCCCATTTATAGCTGGTTTTCCCATTAAAACCTCCATTTATTAGGGATTTTCCATGGCTATGTTAAGTAACCAGATGGTAAACTGATTGGTGGTTTGGAACATGTTTATTTTTCCATAGATTTCTGATGCTCCCATAACAAGACAAAGATTTCATGTGCTTAGCAACCTAATGATGGTTAATGATGGTTAATAATGGTTGATATATGATGGTTAATAAATGATGGTTACTGATAGTTAGTGATGGTTTTCATGTGGGAAAAACAATAACGATAATATTAAGCCACTATAAACCAATCCTGCTTGGTGGTTTGGAACATTTTTTATGACTTTCCATTCAGTTGGGAATTTCATCATCCCGACTGACGAACTCATATTTTTCAGAGGGGTAGGTCAACCACCAACCAGTAAACATTGGTTCACAAACTGTGAAACATATGGGTGAGTAGTAGTACCAGAAATTGCCACGGTGACGCAAATGGAGATTCCTGGTGAAACAATGATGGGACAAACCAGATCTTGGATGGCAATACGGAAGGTACTTAGGATTTCTTAGGTACTTTGCGGTTTGAGAGCCTCAGAGTTCTCAACTTCGCTGGAGTGACGAAGGGAGTGACGCATGCCCTCTTCAGCATGAAGGAGGTCGATTTGACAGGACTTTGAAGGCAGGACTTAAGCCTCCAGCAGCCCAGGCAGCCCAAAATTCAGGCCAGCATCTGGCCTTTTTGCGACGAGAAGAGAAGCGTCAACATGGTCATCTGGTTGGTGGTTTGGACCATTTTTTATTTTTAATGGATTGATGGATTCTAATAGTGGTTTAATGGATTATTATAGTGGTTTAATGGATTCTAATGGATTTTAATAGATTGTTCCATATTAATTGGGAATTTCATCATCCCAATTGACGAGTTCTCCATGATTTTTCAGAGCGGTAGGTTGAAACCACCAAGCAGATCCATGAAGGCCACCCCAAAAAAATGTGCTGCGCATGGAGATGGCCATGATCCATCATAGCCATGGTATAGATGGCCTACTTTTAGATGGTTTACCTACAAGGTGGTGCCCCATAGTTAGCTAAGTTGGTTTATAAGTCCAATAACTAGGGTTTATAGGGGTTATATCTATACTTAATGGGGATTATAAGCCAACTTATAACTATGGGGGCACCACCTTGTATTAAAAATGGGTGGATTTTCCATGGCGAACTGTTAAATAACCAGATGGTAGCCTCTGGTAAACTAAGAGTTTGCCACCTGGAAGCCATGGCCATTGATTTAGATCGTGGATTTACCCAGAAAATGGTGGATCTTCCCATCGTTTTTTTGTATGTTTACCATAGGGTATTCAGAATCCCCAAGAAGACCTGATCTGAGTTTTGTTCCCATCATGGCCCCCAAGGCGCCAAGTCGGTAACAGAAAAGCATCACTGTGGCGCCATTTACAAAAGGGAATATGCAGATATTCTGGGATCGCTTTGAAGATTTATATATGGGAATATATGGGAATATCTAACATTTATGGGAAATGATATGCATAAATATGCAACCATGTTTTAAATAGGTTTTCCCAACTTAATAGTTTTGTGTCATTGCAATATAATTCTCGATTGCTTTGAAGCCGTAAATCGCAGACGAAGGGACAAAACATAGAGCAAAACAATGTTGGTGATAAATAAACATGGTTTACTGATTGGTGGTTTGGAACATGAATTTTATGACTTTCCATATATCGGGAATGTCATCATCCCAACTGACTAACTCATATTCTCAGAGGGGTAGGTATACCACCAACCAGTTGGAATCCGATTCTAATGGAAATCGAAGGGCACGTCAATCCAAATACAAGCCCCATTCATGGTGGTTGATGGGATGTAATCACCCCACAACATAACTGGTTGGTGGTTTCAAACATTTTTTATTGTCCATAATATACGGGATAATCCTTCCCATTGACTAATATTTTTCAAGATGGTTAAAACCACCAACCAGACAAGGCATGAAACCTGCCATGGGCATTTTTTGCATCTTGAGTTTTTGTGATTGAAATCTATGTGCTGTCTTCCTTCTTTTTCGGGTGCAACTTGTGGTGCCCATTTTTCGGTCGCCGCAAAACCATAAAAACAGTGGGCTTCACAAAAAATCACGTTCATCATTGTTCATCACGTTTTGCCCCCAACATCCCCCCAATCTTAAATCCAATCCCATATGCCCCATGTACGGAATATTTACCAACATTGCCCTAAAAATCACCCAAATGTAGGTAAATATACCATAATCCTATGGGATTGTGATCATCCACAATATATTGGATAGTAGAACATAGTATGATCCAATGCTTTTGGAACATTTTGGAACCACTTTCAAACAATCCCATCCAAGGTCGACACGGATTATGCAGTCTACCGAGGGCGGATGGTGCGCGGGGACTGCGCGGTTTTCGCAGAAGCAAAGTATGGCGGTTTCCATTTTTTTGAGATACCCCATAGCTGGATGGTTTATATCTAATGGAACATCCATCCATAAATGGATGAGTCAGGGGTAGCACTATGACACAGGAAACCTCCTGGTCGAAATCTCAATTGTTTGTTTTCGGTGCTTCGAAATCCTTGCATCAGAGGGTGTGATTCAGAAACCCCATGTTTTTTGTGTGTTTGACGTGTGAAAGTACTACTTTTTGGTGTGCATGTTAAGCAGATTTTACATCTTGATTGGGTAAACCTTGATGGAACTTAACAGATTAATGTTGAGTGAGGAATGCCGGACCGAGTGATTAAGTATGTGTTCCCTGTAAAAATGACGTGTGTTTTTTGTTTTTTGTTTAAGGAGTATGTGTTCTTTGTTGGTGGTTCCAACCATCTTTTCAACTTCACTGGGGGATTTGGGCGGACCATTGATGGAGCATTGATTCGCCCAATTTACTGGAGTAGCAATGTTTGGTTTAGTTTATTAGTTTTGTTATATAGAGTTATTGCATGTTATTTACTACTTGGGCAAGCCGCAGGTGTCTATTACATTTCGAGGTTTCGTGAAACCTTGCTGTTTTTGTTAAAACGATATATTTATAAACACTATAAACTCAAACATGTATGTCCTCCAAACATGGCACGGTCTTTTGATTGATTGTTTCCGAAGCAGGCTGTTTTGATCTCGCGGAAGAAACACCAGTTTTGGTGCAGGCGAGGAATCCAAAAAAAGGTGTCGTGAGGCTGGCGCCGGCCAAAGCGCAAAGGTGCATGGGCTAGCTTTATGCTAGGACGAAAACAAAATTGAACATGTCCATCCGAGCAGGAGCGGCGTCTGGTCGATTCCAAGGTGTTTTGAGTCCGTCGTGGCCGGAAGTGGCCCGTCGCTCACGATGGGACCGGGGCCCAAGAATCGAGCCTTCAGTCCTTCGTCAGCCCACGTACAACTGAATGCTGATTTGGATTGACTGACCACGACAGAATGCTGATTTGGATTTGGGACAATGGCAGTGAGCTGGTTCTCGGGCTGGTTGCCCCAAGAGATACAAATTGTGTCCAGTGATGTGACTGCCGAAATCATCACGATGCCTGTGCCCGCTGTGCCCATAGCGATTTGATCAAGTGTCACCAAATCGAAATTCGGACAAAGTCTCAAGTTTGTTCGAAAAAATGAGAAATTATTGCTCAACTAGCATTGATGATCATTGATGCATTATTCAGGGCTAAAATTTGGAGAAATGGCCAAAGCAAAATTTACACTTAAGAAAGATTCAAAAACACTGTCGCATCGCACCCTTTCAGCTCTTTTTGTTTCTTGGATTTCTTGGTGGGGTGAATTCAGGCATTCATCTCCAGTATCTATACATGATGAGATTAAGTCATCAGGAATCCGGAGGCCCAGGGGTCTCCATTGGCATGGGTTCTCATTTTAGTCTTACTGGTGCTAAACGCAGGGAATAGATGGGTTGCTGGGGGTTGCTGGGGGTTGCTGGGATGATTATTGAGAGTTAGCCAGTGGATCATTCCCGAAAATTCCCTGCATTTAGCACCAGTAAGTAATGAGTGTGTTTTTCTTGCTACTGTAGCGATTGAATGTCCTCGTGTATCGTTGCCTTCCAGTCACCTTTGAGATGGATAACCATGATGGAGAATTTACGTATGGCATGTGGACTTGGTTTCCCTATCTGACGTCGGTACAGTGGAAGATGATGGTTTAGTAAGATCAACAAGAGAATCCACGAAAACATGGTTCAATCATACTTGAAGGCCATTGAATCGTAGCCAATCATTGATATTCATAATCTCGATGGTACCACCAATGATATTCATAATCTCGATGGTACCACCCCCAATGTTAATAAACCAGCAGTCATGAGGTAATGGATTATTTTCATTAATTTTCAGCCTTGGGGGAAAAACGAAGGTCCTGGCGCCAGTTTGATGAATGTTTTTCGGAAAGGGAATACCCTCTGGTAAACTAACATAACTATATGGAAAATCACCATTTTCAATGGGTAAATCCACTATAAATCACCATTTTCAATAGCTATGTAACTGTTTACCAGAGGGTATCTTGGGGCCGCTGCGCGGTAGGGGTTATCTATGGCTACAAGCATGGTACTAACCCCTGTTGGGTTGGCATATAACATGATATCCATAGAACTGGAGTGATATATATCTCCATAACTCAAGCTGCAGCCCATATTCTGGACATATTTGGGGAATAACCATCCATTAACATTAGCCAACATTAACCAACTGTTTTAGTGTGCCTTTTTTGTACCAGGACTTTGACCCATAACCTGGTCATCTTTGGCATTTGGGTATGGGTCAATACCTATAGATACATTTTTAGTGGGTTATGAACATCCATAAATCCCAGCTATGACTTGGGGTTCACGGCACGGTACCAGGGTTTTGACCCATCCCCATTTTTGGCCATGAAAAAAACCCATCACCTGACCCTCGCCAGCACGACACCGGCGAAATGCTGGACCGACTCAGTTTGGCTCGGGGGCCGAGTCACGGCGATCGCGAGCTCCGTCAAGGAGTTACGACTGGTGGTTTCTATCCCACTTATCACTGGATTGGTTTCTTTGATATTTTGAATGTATGGGGTGAAGCGACTTTTATAGTTTGTTTTTCTTCTAAGGATATGATTTTGGTGTTATAGAGCATCAGTTTAAGGGACAATTTACAGGAAAACCCCATAGATGTAATCAGAAAATCAATGGTTTCCTGTAGTTCACCCCAGTTATAAGTGGGGTAAGTACAGTATATCCACTTATAAAATACTGGGGTGGACTAACCCAGGTGATCCACCAAGTAGTCTTGTTTTAATCATCAAACATGTTGTTTTAAAGTGTTGAACAAGATGTTCTAACCATCACACGTGGGAATATATATTATATATATAATTATATATATATATATATATAATTATATATATATGTTACTTTAAGTTAAAACCACTGAACAACGGTGATTATAATGGTTTAATGGATATTAATACAAGGTGCTGTCCCATACTTCGTTTAGTTGGTGAACATAACTGGTTGAAGGATGGGAGGACGAACATAACAAAAAGGACCACCTCGCATGAGGATGATTAAGGCTTCTCAACTACGTATCATGGACATTGGAAGGTTCTATATCCCATATGCTCCATGGTGCTGGTATATTTACCTACAAAACAGGGTGATTTTGTAAGGGCAGTTATGTTGGTAAATATTCTAGCACCGTGGAGCATATGGGAATGGTAAGATAATCTGGTTGGTTGTTTGGAACATTTGGATTATTTTTCCATATATTGGGAACAATAATCCCATTTGACTTTCATATTTTTCAGAGGGGTAGGTCAACCACCAACCAGAAACATATCCCCATTATAATATATTATAATATATTATAGCCATTGTTGAAGAGCCATGAAAATAGTTATACCCATTGTTAAAAGCCATACTTGGTGGTTCATCCCACTTAGTAAATGGGTTATAACCCCAGTGAAAGAAGTGGACTAACCCTACTTATCCCACTTAAAACCAGGGTTATAACCCACTTGCTAAGTGGGATGAGCCACCAAGTAGTTATACCACCAACCAGTAATTCTTAGCCAACCATAGCTGGTGGATCATCCCACAGCTCAGAGCCGTGGGTTTGGGAGGAAACCCCAGTGAAATGAGTGAGGTGAACTAAGCCACAAACACGATGCTTACGATGCAAGTGGGATGAGCCACCAAGTATAGAATTGGTCATATGATAGTATAACATTATCTGGGTAAATTATAGCTCATTGCGACCGAACCCTGGAATCATGGTTAATAAGAGGAATCATCCCCAAATAGCCTTATTTCAGATTAGTGAATTATTATAATTTACCCAGAACATGATGGATAATTCTATATTCTCCAACCCCCGCACAATTATTAACACTGGAAAACGATGTTTGGGGGTAAAGTTTGCTCACTGGCCTTTATGTCGCATTTGCCTTGGATTTTCTTCCCATTTGACATCCCCAATCGATATGATCAATATGGAGGTTTCCTAAAATGGGGGTACCCCAAAATGCATGGCTTATAATGGAAAATCCAACGGAAATGGATGATTTAGGGGTACCCCCGAAACCTCTATATGTCTTGCGGACATGATAGCAACCTAACTGGCAAACCTAACCATGGATGATGGTGATATACGATGATCCAAAACAACTGGAGGAACGCAGTAGGAATCTTTCAGCCTTTTCCAATGTCCCAAGCCTTTCCAAGAGCCCAATCCTACCAGTCGCTTGGAACAGTAAACCCAAAATACGGCGATTTACCCAACATAGAGGTATTAAATTGGCTCTATTACTGTACGGATGCACCGCACTGGGGATAAAGCCGGGAAGATATAACAAATAATATTATTTTGACCTATCTGGAAATGGGTTTAACGGTCCATTTCTCGCCATGAAATGACGGGAATATATGTGTATATATATATATATGATATATGTATATATTCTTTGGTGATGAACCAGCGGATGGAATCTGGTTAGCCTGTATTGATATACCCGCTGGTAATTTTGAACATGGCCATTTATAGTGAGTTTTGGGATGAACAATTGTGATTTTCCATTGTTATGTTAGTTTACCAGAGGGTATATATATAATATGTGGTGAACAAAATGTTCTGCCACAAATTCAATTTGTGATAGGTAGCGAAGATAGGCTACGAACAAAAAGACATCGTTCATGGCATCACTGACCGACCTTGCCAGAAGATTTGTGGTGTAGGAACTGGTCTCGAGAATGCCTGGGAGTTTCCCACCGGTAACTTAACACATCTGTGGCCTGTGGAAAATAGCCAATTCATAGATGATTTACCCAGCTATAACATGGTGATGTCATGTGATGTCCCATTCTCATGATTCTCATGTTGCAAGTTGATGTGTTTTACCCTGACAACAGCAGTGCAAGGCACACTCTTTTTGTTTCCCTCCATGCAGCACATGCATTTTCTCCATGTTTTTGTTCATCCTTCGGCCCGGCCCAGTCGGGTGAACAGTTCAAGAAGGAGGCACCTTTTTTGGGGTTGGGGGCGTGGCAACCGTAGATAGATCTTGTGGGGTACAACCCATACCTAATTGAATTGCTACAAGGTGGTGCCCCAGTGAGCTAAATCGCTAAGTTGGTGCAAATAAGTCCAATTTCACTAGGGTTGATGAATGGGGGTTATATCTATAGTTAATGGGTAGTATAAACCAACTTATAACTGGGGGTCACCGCATTGCTATGTTGCTAAAAAATGATGGCAAAATCATGAGAAACAGGAGAGGCTCTTGAAGCTCTTGTGTTTGTTGGTCGGGGATCTCACTACTAGAAATGCTGGTTTCAGCCACAAACCACCAGTATATATGGCTATGCTTCAACGAACTTCCACCTGAGCATTCAGTTCCAATCAAAACCACCATTCGGTTTCTTTTGTCATGTATATGTAATTATGTATATGTATATTAATATATAGGAGCCAGTTGCCTGACATGGGCGATCCCCAAGTCACCATGGGTTTATATACTAACATGGTCTAATTCTAGATGATTTTGGGGTACCCACATTTTAGGAAACCTCCCTAAAATCTCAAATTTGTGTCATCATTTCTCAATCTTCTGCCAACCACGAGAGATCAAGAAACAGAAAAAACATGCATATGACTGACCCACATTTCTTGATTTTGCATCAGCAAAATAATAAACAAAATACTTGAGGGTGCAGTTCCAGTTATACGTTGGATTATAACCTCAATTAATCATAGTTATTAGATGTTATTAGGGTATAATCACCAGAAGCCCTAGTCAACTTAGTTATGTTCAGCAACTTCGCCTTTCCAACTGGAAGGTGGTTGATTACTTTGCCAATGCCGAGACAGATAGGCGGGGCGCCGGTTGATGAGTTCGGGGATTGTAGTCACCCCAAACAAGATAGAGCAGTCATTAGTCATTTACCACTATATTTCAGTGGGATTTTAATTGTCCATCTTATTTTTGGGCTTGCTACAGGATGGGGCCCTCCAGTTATAAGTTGCCATCAAAATATAGGTATAAGTACCATACACTATGGTTATTATAGTTATAAACCAACTTAGCTAACTATGGGGCCCCATCCTGTAAGTGTTAACCAATATAATGATTGGTGATTGTCACAATCCATTGGAGGAATACCGTTCTCAAGCCGCCAGCGTTTTTCTGGGTGACAACTCAGGTGGTGAAATACAAAATCCGCTTTTAGAGGATCATCATGGTGATTCCGGTCATGAGATCAGTCCATTCTTCTGGGTAGATTTGATCACGACCGAAGCCGTCGTTCTCCCGAAGCCGAACGGTTTATCATGGTTTAATTTAGGGAAATCATCCCCTTTTATGGCCGAACTATGCAGGTTAGTGACATATTATAATTTGTTGGTGGTTTGGAACATTTGGATTATTTTTCCATATATTGGGAATAATCATCCCAACTGACTTTCATATTTTTCAGAGGGGTCGAAACCACCAACCAGTTATGATGTACCCAGATTATTTGTGTTGTGATGCAAGTTATTGCAGTTGTACATGCATGGTTATATTACCAGAACCACCAGTTTTTAGATTGTACCAGTTTTACCAGTTAATTCTATCCATGCTATTGCAGTTAAGGCCCGAAACACCAGTTATAGATGGCGAAAACAATGGTGGTAAATGGTGTTATAATTCACATTTATGAGGTGACTTACTGATTTATAACATCTTATAACTGGCATTTCGGGCCACAACTGTGGGGGATGGGTCAAAACCTATTGTTTCTCTATTTTGAGGAATAAACATCCATTGACCAACTCTTTTCCGGTATGGTGCCAGCGGTTTTGACTCATTGCCATGTATAACCCATGTAAAAAACTACCCCTTTTGATCCACTTACCCTCTGGTAAACTAACATAACTATGGAGAATCACCATCTTATAGCTGGGTAAATCCACTATAAATAGCAATTTTCAATAGCTATGTTAAAATACCAGAGAGTATTGTATACAAATTCTGGACCCCAAACTTGGATCAAGACCAACACTTGCCACTCAAATTTTCTGTATTCCTTGTTGCCCCGACGGTTTTTGTTTTGTCTTGGCCCTTCCCCACTGTTTTCCTTTGCGGAATCCCAGCCGGGTTGGATTGGTAGAGTATAGATGTCCTTTTCCCATTGGTTGGTTGATAAATTATATTAATAGAGGGGGTTGAAGAACCCTTTAACAACAGGTAAATGATGATAGATGGTATACCGAACCGGCCCCTCTATTTTTACCAAAAGGACATTATTGACTCAGAGTATAATGTTGAGTGATGAAAACTTCTTGGTGAGCCCTCTTGCCGTTGGAACATGCACTCCGACTGTTTTCAAACACATGTTGCCGTTTTCTTCATTGTATACAACATTCTCCGCGGTTTATCCCGGATTCAATCTTTAATGACCCATGTGGTTCTGCGAAAAACCTGGATCCTGAGTCCAAAAAGATTGCCTTTCTGGGATAACTACCAGCTCGTGCTATGTTTGTTCGCCTTGCTTGGGGCTTTGAAAGTCAATGTTTACTGTTGGTTCTACTTGTATAGTATTCCCCTGATAGCCCCATTTCGAATGCTTAGTTTCATCAAGTTTCATCCCAATTTTCCGGTTTCCCTTATTTATCCACTTGAAATGAGATTCCCACACGTATTCCCATGATATTTCATCGTCCCAACGCGCGTTCCGCAGGTTCTCCCCTTTAGCGGTCCGAGTGCCCTATCGTGTGCGCCTCCAGGATACACCGCTTTGGTGACGGGGGAAGCCTTGGTGTCGTTCTATTTGGTGCCCCCATAGTGATGTTAGTTGGTTTATAATGTTTATACTCCCCATGAACTATAGATATAACCCCCATTCATCAACCCAAACGTGAAATTGGACTTATTTGCACCAACTTAGCGAACAAACTGGGGCACCACCTTGTATTTGGTTGGTGGGATTATGCAACAAGAATTGGATGATTGGGCGATTTCACCGGCGACGACTACTTCTACTGCTTGGTAAGGACCACTCTGTCGACAGCTGTCACCTTGCAGTGACCTGGGTGGCTCTTGAAGTCGTCAATCACAACTTCAGAGATGTAGAATACAAGAGTGCTGGTTGGTGGTTTGGAACATTGGTTTAGTATGGTGTAATGATGGTTAATGATGGTTAATGATGGTTAATGATGGTTAATGATGGTTAATGAATAATCTCTGGTTGGTGATTTGGAACATGAATTGTCTTTTCCCCAATAGTTGGGATGATGATACCATCTGACTTTCATATATTTCAGGGGGGTTGAAACCAGTGGTTTTTTTTCTTCCAGCTGCGGTGGACGTGCTCAGATTGATGTTGCTGAAGATTCTGGATTCTGGCACGAACCTCGAAGAGGTGAGTGCATTCGATGATATCAGACCATTACCAACCAGAATCGCAAGGTACGTCGCAACCCCATTCCAACGCAACATTTATACAGTGGCTGGGATGAGCGGTTGCGGTAAGAGTACCGCTGCAATGCTGTTCAGCCCTGCGTCAATGAGGCGCACCGGGTTCACTGTCATCGACGCAGATGCTGCGTTGAGTGACCCTGCATTGGATGACGACCAGCGAGACTTGCTACGTGCGGCGCTGTCGTCAACATTCGGCGGCGCCGGCCGCGGTGGTGCCCTCAGCGTCGCTGCAATGAATGCTGAAGAGGATGACCAAGCGGAAGGATCAGAGCTTAATGGTATCGGTAGGAGATCAGTCAGGTCAGCGATCGCATGGACCAAAGCCTACATATGGAGGAAGATTTCTGAGATTGAGGCGCAGGCTAAGGCTGAAAAGATTCCCATGCCAAACATCTTGGTCTTGGTTCACCAACCAAGTGAAGAGCGAGCTTACTCATTGGGGAGAAGCATCAAAAAAAATAAAAATGCATCAAACAAATAAAAATGCATCAAAAAAAATAAAAAAGGAACAAAAAAATATAAATGCATCAAAAAAAATATAAATGACCATGAAGAAAGGAGGGAAGGAGGAAAGGAGGGAAGGAGGAAAGGAGGGAAGGAAGGAAGGAGGGAAGGAGGGAAGGAAGGAAGGAAGGAAGGAGGGAAGGAGG